>UMCF01011654.1_pt1 | contig 130551 bp, 148 predicted proteins | sample 1964131 | NCBI WGS metagenome assembly UMCF01 (sample SAMEA4835958, study PRJEB28245) | human gut metagenome | biome: gut microbiome; material: fecal sample | place: Denmark | collected 2008
CAGCGAAGCAAGACGACCATATTCCAACCAGCGTTGTGGCTGCGAATGTAATGAGCAGACGAAAGGGGAACAACTCGGAGCTGCCAAGTGCCGCAAGTTGTTCCCCTTCAGTCAAACCTTCGGCTTGCCAGCTCCCTGGCCGGGGAGCATTTTGGTACAGTACAAACTCCCACATTAAGCCTCACTGTCGAGGCTCGGAGTTGAGCGCCGCCAGTGGCGGATGAAGCGAAACGGAGAACGGGCAGGAACAGGGAGAATTACGAACGGCAGTGAGTAAGGCGGCCCAGTGAACAAAGGAATAGCGCATAATTGACATTGTTGTATTTATATATTACAGTTGTTTCCAAACAAAATAACAAAGTTGGAATTACAGGAGGTCTTTGCATGAAGAAAGTATTCGTGTGGTGGAGTAGAGCCACATTACTTGGAGTTTTACAGCACGTTTGGCGGACTTAATAATTCGCTTGGAACAGCAAGTACCTTTGCGTTAGAAGTTGACCCTGAAGACACGGAAATTTATTTTAGTCATCCAAACGGTGGATATGAACTTGTTCTAATTAAAGCAGATAGTACAGGCGAATGGGTTAGGCCAAATAAATATATTCCGGCTTAACAAAGGCAAAATGAAAAGGGACATGAACGATTTCCAATCCGCCATGTCTCTTTTTGTTTGCATCTTTCACCTTTTTTACTATAAATGAGTCTGAAGTCGTTGTACGTCAGGAAGTTGAGAAAACTGTAATAAACGATCCTTACTTCATATTATCAATAAGCTGAAGTATAAGTTCCTTTTGTTCCGATGTAAGGGAACGCCACTTTGAAAACAACTCCTGCTGATCTTTTGAAAGTTCCACTTCCGTTCCTTCTGAGAAGAACTGTGCAAGGCTTATTCCGAATGAGTCGCAGATGACCTGCAATGTGCTGATACTCGGAAGCGTATTGCGGTTGAACATATTTGAAATGGTGGATATGGAAAGCCCCGACTCTTTCGCAAGACGGTATTCGCTCCATCCATGGCATTGCATCAATTCTGTTATGCGCTGTTTTATGTCCACCAAATTCACCTCTTAATAATATTATATATCTCAACTGAGAAGAAAATAGTTGCTAAAAGTATTGTATTTATGTCGCAAATGGGCTATATTGATAGTACCAAAGCGAAGGAGGGTATTTTATGATATCACATTGTGCGAAGAAACTGCGTATTGGGAAGATGGTGCAGCATAAGTGTGCTTGATTCAAACCGGCCGTATTCATCCCGAAAAGCTCATTACACATAAATTTCACGGGCTGGAAAATGTGGAGCCGGCGCTCATGCTGATGAAAGACAAGCCGGCAGACCTGATTAAACCATTGGTTTTGCTGTGATGCCTGTTGAAAAAATATGAACGGCAGAAGGAAGCTTACGCCTGCTATAAGGGTTTGATTGTTGTGATGCGGGCTGTTCTCGCGGTATATTTTGCGTATGCCTTGCGGATTGCCATTGCTTCGGTGAACAATCCTCCATTGCAGAACACATGCCGTGCTAAATCCAATCTACGGTTTTTAATCTGACAAAACCTCAAAAGTAAGGCGGGACTGGCTTTAGCCGTCCCGCCGTTAACGCTTCGGTCGGATTGAACAATCAATTAGTTCGTGTCATTATTAAAGTCGGCGTCAAACTCGGTGCAGTCCTTTATCATGCTTTTGGGAACCGCGACCGTGATAAGACGATAGCTATCTGCGCCGTTGGTTGTGGATTTAGAGCCGTTGCGGGGCATTATATGTATGCAGAATGTGTTCCCGTCACAAAAAATGCTGCTCACTTCCAAATCACTTGCCTTGTTGCTGACATCAACATAGACGAGCATTAAGCTGTTTTCTTCAAAAAATGCCTCATCGCGGCCGGAAGTTGCTTCATTGAAGGACAAAGCGCCGTCATATTTACCATCCATACCGAGCGAGTCCCCAAACGCGGCTTTGAATTGCTCCAATTCTTCCAATGAATCGAATTTGTATATGGGAAGATGCATAACGCTGCTGAACATCATGGTTTCCTCATTCAATGCGCCTGAGTAAATCGCCCCTAAATCCGCCCGCGACGCATGGGATATAACAATATCAAAAACCTCGTCTGCGGGCATGTCGCCAGGCGTGGTTAAATTGACATCGGGAGTTTCCGCAAATGGCATATCGTCCGATAGATTTTTTGTTTCCTTATTTGGGCTGCACCCGACCAAAGCCAAGGCGCAAGCCAATGTCAAAATGAATATGGCCGGTTTGTTCATGCAGAGGCCCTCCTTTCAAACAAACGGTAAACGCCCTCAAGACTTCCGCTTTTTACGCGCAATAGCCTCAACGACTATGCCTATGCACACGATAACCAAGTATACTATTATGCATATTATCCACCCATTGTTCAGGGTCATTGCGCCCGTAGGGTCGGCGTAATCTTGGCAAAAAATCAACCCTGCGGCGAATGAAACGGGGTAACCAAGGGATGCGAAAAGCGGGAAGCGGCTGCACCCGAAAAGCATGGAAATGCCTATAAACAAGCCGCCCGCAATCAGCAGCACGAGGGGAAATTGCTTCATTTTGTGCATATCAAACAGAGCAAATCTGCAAATCAGAAAGCTTGCAATCAGAATGGCCATGGACAAAAGGCCGATTCCGTATTTTTTCATACTTATTACCTCCTTGCATGAGTATTTGTATTATTATACCATGGCATTACCGGGCGCTACAATGCTTTTTGCATTTTGAAGGGGGGCTTTATTATGCATTCCGCCGATTAAGCCCGCAAGGGGCAGATGGAGCGGGCGGGAAGGGAGCGCGAAAAAATATACAATCCAAAATTGGAATACGTTGGATTTTTTTACTATACCATGATATAATACTTGGGCTAAGCTGAAGAAATAGCGGCATAATAAATGCTTTGAGCCAAAACGTCAGCAAGGGGAGGAAAGAGAAAAATGAAAAACAGAAAATGGGGGATGGCACTCATAGCTGCGCTTTTGTGCCTGTGCATGGCGCTGAGCGCGTGCTCTAACGATGCGGACAACGACCCTAACGAGGTTGTGGGCCAGGATTGGCGCACATGGGGCCTGGTGGTGGACAGCGGGACAATAACCCGCAACGGGGAAGACACCGCCGTGCTTGTATGCGTGGAGGACGACGGGGCGTATTTTTATCATGACGACGAGAATCAGGTGCTTTTCGATTTTGTTAAGTTCCCTGAAGGATACGGCCTTACGAGCGGCAACTACAACGCCATAGCGTTCGAGGACGGCAATGGCGACGGCAATACGGACGTTGCTATTCAGTTCAATATGGATGACGATAATCAGCTTATGCTGGTATGGATGTATGACGAAACATCAAACGGTTACTATTTCTATGATGAAATAGTTGATGACAACAGCGAACCGGATACGCCGGACGAAACTCCCGAGCAGGTTATAACCAACAGCGACTGGGAGCATGACACTATAATAGAGGATGCGGGCGACGAAATGTACGTTGCCGATGCAACCGTGGGCGTGCAGACGTACTATCCGTATGGCTACGTCGTTATGGAAGTTATAAGCGACGCGCTGGTGATATACGACAACAATTTCAATTATGCCGTTGCCCGCTGCGTGAACGATATCTATGCGGACTATAACGGTTCCGTTGAGGAATTCGCAATAGATTATGCCAACAGCTATATCTATAATGACTTTGGCCCGCTTTACAGCATGTTCAGCCCCATAGTGGATATGGACATAAAGGATCCGGATAACCCCAGTGACCTTGCGCAGATGGACGGCTATGTTTACGATGATACCGAATCCGCCTACGTTCGCCTGTATATCTATACCGATGCGGAGGGCAACGTGATGGCAAAGTCGTTCTATGTTACCGATGACGATGCGCTTACCGTTATGGACGAAATATGCAGCGGTGTGAACCATACCGCATGGTATGGCATAGAAGGGTAGGGATCGAACTTATGCCTTTGTGGGGTGCGGTAGTTGCGCTTGTTGCGGCCATTGCGGCAATAGTGCTGGACGTTCGTAAGATAGAAAACAAAAAGGCCAGAACTGCGGGCATAATAATCGCGTCCGTAATCGGCGCGGTCAGCCTTGTGTATATTGCGCTCACGCTTATACTCGTAAGCGCCGTGGACTGAGCAAAAAAGAACATATGTTAATGTGCGGTTCCGTTAAGCTTATGCTTTTCGGAATCGCTTACTATATGTTATAATCCATATATGATAGTTATGGACTTGGAATGGAACAGCGGCGTTGGCGACGGCAAATCGCTCGCTGAAATACTGCAGATAGGCGCGGTGAAGTACGATAGATCTGCCCACAAAATAGTGGACACGTTCAGTGTATTCATTCATCCCTGTGTGCACAGCGAATTCAGCGTGGGCGCAAAGGCGCTGCCGCAGCTCTGGCGTTCGCTTGAAAGCAGGCTTACGTTTGAGCAGGCGTATACCGCTTTCCTTGACTGGGTCGGCGAGGAAACCATGTTCGCCGCGTGGGGCGGCGGGGATTGGCATGTGCTCAACGACAACGCCAAGTATTATTCCCTGCCCATAAAGCAGGATGTTCAAATGCTGGATGTTCAGTCCGCATTCAGCCTTACGATGGGCGTGGGCAGCGTGCTTGCGCTTTATAAGGCGGTGGAATTCTGCCACATACCGGATTGCTTTGACTATCATGATGCGCTGGCGGATGCGATGTATACCGCGCTTGTAAGCGAATGGGTGGATGAAGAAACGCTTGAGCTCAGCCGCGGAAAAATCGTGCCGCGCAGCATGGAAATGACAGGCAAAACGTTTGAAACACCGCCCGCCAAGTATTCGGAATACTTCACCAACCGCCACGATGTTATGAATTGCGACGATATGCGCATAGTCAATTGCCCCATATGCGGCGCGAAGCACAGCATAGGCGAATGGTTCAGCAACGACCGGCGCCGTTATTATGCCGCGTTTCGCTGCCATGGGCACGGCCGCTTCATCTGCCGCATGACGATAGTGAAAAAGGATGATCTTATCCGCGGGCGTTTGGCAATTCCGCAAATGACGCCAAAGGAGCTGCATAGCTTTCAGGTGGCCAAGAATGCCAAGCATTATCTTTGCAGCGCAACGCTTGGCCTTATAGCGCAAAAGCGCAAAAATAAACGAAAAAAACAGACCGCTCAGGCGGCTGCCACTCCCGCGCAGTAATCAGGCGCGGGAATTTTTTTAGCCGCTCGACTTTTTGAAACCGAAGGAGTATAATACTGCTTGCTTTGCGCTGCGGCGCAGGGCGTATTTTATTGAAGAAAGCGACGGTTTGATATATATGGAATTGGTAATAAGCAATGCACGCGGCTTTGCGAAGAAAAATGCGGTTATGCTCATTGCGTTTGCGGCGGCGCTGATAACAAGCCTGTTTGTGCCCGTGGATAAGGAATACATAGGCTACTTTGACTTCAAAACGCTCAGCTGCCTTTTCTGTGTGCTGGCGGTGGTCTGCGCGCTCAAGGACATAAACTTCTTTTTTGTTATAGCGCGCAAAATAGTGCACTTTTTCAAAACGGCGCGCATGAGCATACTTGCGCTTGTGTATATAACGTTCATAGGCTCAATGCTCATCGCCAACGATATGGCGCTGCTCACTTTCCTGCCGCTGGGCTTCCTTGTGCTGAGCAGCACCGGAAAACAGAAATACATGGCGTTTACGTTTATTATGCAGAACATTGCCGCAAACCTCGGCGGCATGCTTACGCCTTTCGGCAATCCGCAGAACCTGTATCTTTATACTAAGTTTAATATCCCGAACGGCGAATTTATGGGCATAATGGCCCCGCCGTTCATATTGTCCGTTGTGCTCATTACGCTGTGCTGCATCATATTCGTAAAAAACGAGCCGCTTATGATAAGCGATGAAAAGATAGAGCTTAACGGCAAACGCACTGCGCTGTATCTTGCACTGTTTGCGCTGGCGATAGCGATTGTTTTTCGCGGCATACCGTATTGGATAGGGCTTATAATAATTCCAGCGGTGCTGTTCTTTGCCGATCGGCATGCGCTTGAATCGGTGGACTATCCGCTGCTTTTCACGTTCGTGTTCTTTTTCATATTCGCGGGCAATATGGCACGCATGGATGCGGTAAGGAATTTCTTTTCCGCCCTGCTTTCAAAAAACACATTGCTTTTCAGCGCGCTTTCCTGCCAATGCATAAGCAACGTACCTTCGGCGATACTGCTTTCGCAGTTCACAGGCAACTATGCGGAGCTGCTTATAGGCGTGAACGTGGGCGGGGTAGGCACGCTTATTGCCTCGCTTGCCAGCCTTATCACATTCCGCGAATACGTTAAGCACGACCCCAAAAGCACCCGTCGCTATATTGCGGAATTTTCCGCCTTCAACTTCGGCTTTCTTATAATACTCATTGCCTTTGAGCAGTTTGTGATGAAGGTATAAATATCCCCCTTGCTATAAAGCGCGGGTATGGTATAATCAATTTATCGACAATATTCTACAAAATACGACATGACCATGATAGCCCTACGGAGGACAAGTATGCGTACCCACATTGCCCTGCTCTTGTGCATTATGTTATGCTTATGCGCTGCGCCGCCGTCAAAGGCGCTTGACGGGGTATTTATGGCCAACGCAAACGAAGCGGAATGGAACGCGGAGAACGCCTGCTGGGTTGAACGGCATTATATTGCCGCAGCGGACGAATTCTCCGCGTTTGTTTATGCTGCTCATATGGAGGAATACGAGCGGGACGGCGTGCGCGCGCCGCTTGTGTGCGAAGCGTATATCGGCTCAGCCGACTCCGAACGTATCACGATTACGCTGGATGAAAATTGGCTCATCGGCATACAGACAGTTGTGTACTTAGTCAATGCAGAGCTTATAATAGGCGAAAACGCCGCGGCTGTGAATTACGGCAGCATATATATCGAATTCGGCAGTACGCTTACAGTCAACGGCGCGCTTGAAAACGAGGCCATTGAATATGCGTCCGGCGAATTCAGGCTGAACTGCGGTATATACATACGCGACGGCGGCACTCTTAACGCCCTGAATGGCGAATATACGGGCGGCGGCAAGCTATACAAAAGCGCAAACGGCGCCGCGCTCGGCACGGAACAGGGCGAAGCCCTGCGCTTTTCAAACGGTCGGGAGCTTTCGGCGCTGCTTGCCCAATGCGGTGAATATGCTGCGCTTTATGCCCGCGGCGCGGTGACGCTTGATTCGGCATTTACTCTGCCGTATGGCACTGAAATAGTGATAAACGGCGGCAATTCACTCACCCTTGCGCCTGGTGCGTCGCTTGAATGCATGGGGAACATATGGGTCAACGGCGGCGCGCTTACGGTAAGCGACGGCGCCAATATCACATTCGGCAATGAGAATGCGCGCATATGGGCAAATGCGGAAGATGGCTCATCTGTGACGGGGCAGGGGCTTGACAGTATAACGGTGCGGTATACCAAACGGGGGGTAAACTCGCAGGCGGACATGGACGCGGCTTTTGGCGGCGCGTATTCGGACGAAATTATATACATTATTGATGTAAATACGCCTGTTAGTATAAACCAAGCATGGAACGTAGGCGAAAATATGCTTATTCGCGTTAACGGCGGCGCAAGGCTTACGCTTAATGCGGTAGTCACTCTCAGCGGTGCGCTGCTGGTTTATAACGGCGCGGAGCTGAACATATGTGCCGCGCTTACGAATGAAGCATATGGCAACGTGGCCGGAGTTGAGCGCGGGCTGTGCGTATTTGCGGGCGGCACGGCAATGCTTGCATCCGGCGGCAAATATGCGGGCGATGGCACGCGGCGCGTGTACGGCAGCATGGACGGCTTCTGCCATGCGGAAACGGAAGCGGAGCTGAACGCGGCGCTTTCATCCGGCGCGAATACGGTGCATGTAAGTCAGGATGCTATTGTTGCGGTAAACGGCGCGGTGAGCATACCGCGTGGAGTCACACTTAAACTGCTTTCGGGTGCGCGGTTGAGCATTGCGGACGGCGCGCTGCTGATAAACACGGGCGCAATAGAGCTGAGCGAAACCGCTGCGCTGCACATATCACACGGTGCGCAATATATCCGCGGCGGGGAAGAAAAGTTCAGCGGCACGGTAACGGGGCTTGATCCTCAGCCGCGGCTTTTCAATAGCACTACCGCTCGGACGGTCGGCCTGTTCACCGAAGCAAGCGCGGAGTATGCCCCGCTTTGTACGGATGCCGTGCGGATGTTTGAAGATATGCGGCTGCGCTATGCGCTCAGTATTGGCAAAAGTATAGCCGGCATGGACGTATCGTTTGAAGAGGGGAGCGGATTGAGCGCGCAGTGGAGCACGGCGGACGGCGGCGCGGCAATAACGCTGCTCGGCTGCGAAAGTGAAACCGAGGAGACAGTATGCCTAAATATAGCCTTCGCAGACGGCACGGCGGAGAGCTATTGCTTTATCATTCGCCTGGGCGCAACCGAAGGCGCGTACAGATTGGGGGACATTGACCAAAGCGGCCGCATAGACGTGCGCGACGCGGTGCTGCTCTGCATAAAAATAGCGCAGGGCGACGCCGATGCGGACATAAACGGCGACGGCAGGCTGAACGTTGCAGACGCTGCCGCGCTGTGCAGAATTATTTTCCAAGGCTGAGCGCGGTTGCAAAGGCGCGAAGCGTACTATATAATAAGCATATCTGTACGAACGGAGGGGAGAAGAATGAGCAGAGCGAAAAGAATACTTGCCGCACTTGTTGCCGCGGCGGTGCTTTTGATGGGCACGGCGGCGCTTGCGGAGGATACTAAGATAAACATAAGCGCGGGCGAGGCCGGTGCGGACGGCACAATAACCGTTACCATAAGCCTAAGCGGTGATACAAGCGTTGCCGGCGCGCAGCTTGCGCTTGATTATGATGAAACAATGCTGGAACTTGTCAATGTGAAAAACGGGGCGATAGTTTCCGGCGGCATAAGCGCCACCAATGACGAAGAACCTGGCAGCGTTATATTCATATGGAGCACGCTTATGGGCAGCAAACAGCCGGGCGAACTGCTCAAGCTCACGTTCCGCCCCAAAGAGGGCGCGCACGGCAGCACGGAGATAAAGCTGGACAATGCGCTCACGGAAACCATGATAATAGACGAAGAGCTCAACGAGCTTGCATATACCGAGGGCAGCGCCACGCTGGAGCTTGCATCCGCGACTAACACTCCCGCGCCAACTGCTGCGCCGGAGCAGAGCGCGCAGCCCACGCAGGCGCCTGCCGCTACCGCCAACCCCGATGCAGACGTTACAATGGACATAGGCCAGAATACCACCATTTCCGGCGGCAGCGGCACAATATGGTCCAGCAGCAACGAGCGCGTGGCTACCGTTGACCAAAGCGGCAGCGTGACCGCCCATGCGGAGGGCGAAGCCGTAATTTATGCCATAAGCGAGGACGGAGCAAGCGTTACCGAAACCGTTGTGTCCGTGGGCAGTCAGCAGGCGGCTGAATCCCCGGCACCGCAGACAGACGCTCCCGTGCAGACGGACGCGGCGCAGATGGATGCCGCGCAGGTGACCGTTGCCGAAACGGAGGACGACGGGCCTTCGGTTTGGATGTGGCTGCTTTTCGCGGCGGCTGTGATAACGGGGATAGCCTCTGTTTATCTGGCCATCCGCGCCATGCGCCGCAGGTAATTGGCAGGAAATAACAAGTAAATCAACAGTTTGTGAATAATACCCGCAAAGGAGCAGAATAACCTTGCTTATATTGCTTTTTGCGGGTATAATACTATATAACTATAGGTGGTGGAGGTATGCCCATCGCCTGCTCCGGTCCAAATACATAAGGAGTTTAAAGGCATTACATGAAACGACAGAGAATCGTAGCAGCTTGGCTTGCGTGCATAATGGCGGCGTTTGTGCTGCCGTTCGCTGCGCTTGCCGAGGGGGGAGGTATCGCCATAAGCCTTAGCGGCGGCAACGCTGCGCTTGCGGTGGGCGATTATCTTAGCGTCAATGTTAAGTTTGATGCGGCTGTTGCAAGCTTTGGCGGCGCGGAGTTCAATGTTGATTACGACAGCACGGCGCTCAAGTTCGTGTCCTACACTGCGCTGCTTGGCAGCGCGGCCGACGAGGACACGGCTGAAAGCGGCAGCGGAACCGGCATGCTCAACTACGGCGGCGTTAAAGACGGCAAGGTGAAGATATTGCTTGTTAATGCGGGTATCATCAGCGGCGGCGATGTGAGCATTGCGGCAAACACCGTGATAGGCAATATTGTGTTCAAGGTGATAGGTCAAAATACCACCGGCACAAGCTACAAAATAGCAAGCGAGGGATTTAGCGCCATAGCGGCGGAGAAAACCGGCGAAACAGAAACGACGCTGACCCCTGCTGGCAGCACGTTTACGCCAACCACTGTGACCGTGAGCGACAGCGTGACCTATCCCACGGATGGCGCGCCCACGGTATACTGCATTACAAGCGAAGCAAACGGCGTTGTGACGCTTTCGCTCAAGGCAAGCATTGCCGATTTGCAGCGGCTAAACATGCAGCTTACGCTTAACGGGTATACTGATATTGCAGCGGCAAGCGACTGTCCGTTTACGGTTAGCATAGACGGCGGCAGCGTAACTATAAGCCGTAATGCCGCACCCAATACCGACGGCGTGGACATGCGCAGCGGCGTGGCGGTGCTGACGATGAAAAAATCGGGCGCAAGCCAAAGCATTACCTCAGCGCCCAAGGCCATAGCCACAAAGGATGCCAACGGCGCCCTCAGCCCAATAACAAAGCCCATCGTAACCGACGACCCGTATGGGGGGTATGCATTGGGCGATGTTAATGGGGATGGAAAGATAAATGCAACGGATGCATTGCTGGTTCTGAGGAGCTTTGCAAAGAAGATTACGCTAACACCTGAGCAGACTCTAAGGGCAGACGTTAATAGAGATAACAAAGTTAACGCAACGGATGCATTGAAGATACTGAGGTACTTCGCAAAGAAGATTACTTCATTTGATTAAAAGCCTGTGTAAATGAAGAAGGGAGACGTACTATGAAGAAAAGAATCATTGCATTGATGATTGCATTAGCCTTTATGCTTTCATCTATGCAAACTGTCTCGTTTGCGGCAGAAGCTGGAGAACATATCCGGCTGAATGTAACGTCAAGCGCGACCAAGCTTAAAGCTGGCGATGAGTTTGACGTAGCGATTAGAGTAAGCGGGAATAACAACCTAATAGGTGCTTTGTCAATTGCAGTAAACTATGATAAAGATGTTATAGAGCATGTAGCAAAGCCCGACAATACATATGAGACTGCGCTGTTTACAGGGAATGTTTTATCTGTATTTAATGCAGATGTAGCTGGCGAATTTACGGCCGGCATAACAGCTCTTGACGGTGTTACACTTGATGGAGATATTGTAAAGTTCAGGTTTAAGGTAAAAGATACAGTATCTAAGTTCGGAAACTACGAATTTACTGTAACTGAAAAGGACTATGATATTTTCGCTAATAACGAAACTTATACATACACGCTTAAGGATGAGAACATTGCATGTTCCACCCTCACCATCGTCAACCCCTGCACGGGCATAAAGCTGGACAGGGACACGCTGACCATAGCCCGCGGCGAAACGGCTACGCTTACCGCAACCGTTGAACCCGCCGATACTACCAATACGATAGTTTGGAGCAGCGAGAACGATAACATTGCCACCGTTGAGAACGGCGTTGTGACCGCCGTTGGATTGGGCGAAACCACCATAACCGCTGCCTGCGGAGACAAGACCGCAAGCTGCAAGGTCACCGTGACCAAGGCCACTATAGCCGGTACTGCCAATATATATACCAAGGAAGGATTTTTTTACGGCGCAACGCTCGGCGCAAGCCCCCTTATTACCAATGATGGCTGGGAGACTGCCATAACTACCATAAAGTGGTACCGCGATGGCGAAGCCGATTCAATAGCCACCGGAGATAAATATAAGATCGGTGAAAAGGATATTGGCAAGCAGCTTTATATAATAGTTACTGCTGATAAGTACACCGGCGAACTGAAGTCCAAGTTGACGGATGTTATCGAAAAAGCCACGAAGGATGCCCCCGCCAAGCCCATAATCGAAGCCAACGAGAACGTTATAACCGTTACTAACGTTGACCCAAATGCGGAATACATGCTGATGGGGGATGTTACTGACTTTAAGTTTGGCAAGGCGACTACGTTCAAGGTGAATTACGGCATGACTTACTATGTCATAGCTCGTTATCCCGAGACCGCTACCCATAAAGAGAGTGAGGAAGCTCAAAGCGATCCTGTTACTATTGACAAGGCCCCGTGCAATCTGACCGTTACTGCGGGCGAAGGCGGCACGGTTGATGGTATTCCCGAAGGCACCGTGCGCGAAGGCGACAAGGTCAAACTTACCGCTAACCCCGGTGACTTTGACCACAAGTTCGTCAAGTGGGAAGTTACCGGTATAACCCTGACGGAAGCAGAAGCGAAGGCTAACCCGATAACCTTCACCATGGGCAGCACGGACGTGACGGTAAAGGCTGTGTTTGCGGAGAAGGAAGCCGTTATTATAAACTTCAACGTCCTCAACTTCACCTATGACGGCAACGCCAAGACGCCCGAAATTGCTCCCACGGAAGTTGATGGCAAGAAGCCGACTATTGAGTATTTCGACAGCCTGAATAACAAGCTTGAATCTGCTCCTAAAGAAGCAGGTACATATAAAGTTAAGGTAACGTTTACCTCCAGCGAAGCTTCTGAATACCGCACGACCTGGGCGGACGCAACGTTCACCATAGCTAAGGCCACCAAGGAAAAGCCTACTGCGCCTGTTCTCACGAATGCAACCACAAATAGCTTCGAGGTAATCTTTGTTGCCGAACAGGAATATGTAATCAGCACTACTCAGGCTACCCCCGCTGAAAGCGAGTGGAAGCAGGGTACTGAACTGACCAGCCCCGTTACCGGCCTTGAGCCTGCAAAGTGGTACTATGTGTATACCCGCAAGGCAGGCGATGCCAACCATAATCCCTCCGAGGCAGTCAACAGTGCCATAAAGACTCTTGACACCTATAAGTGGGAAGTTGAAGGTTCCGGCGTTGTTGGCGAGAATGTGCGCGTTGGCGGAACGTTGCCCGAAAGCCTGAAAGGTACAATAAAGAATACAGGTACGGGCGAGCTTACGGGCATAACCGCTACCATTGACAATGAAACTAACTTTACGCTTGAAGCCGTACCCGGCACGCTTGCAAGCAACGGCACGCTGGATATAAAAGTAGAGCCGAAGGACATCAAAACCTACAAGGAAGGCACATACAAGGCTGCCGTTACCGTTAAGGCAAAGGATGTCAGCGACATAACCGTTAATTTCATCATAAAGGTTACGGAGAAGGAGACTGCTGAGATTTCCGGTATAACCGATACCACCGTGACCTTCAACGGCAAAACGCAGGGCATTGACCTGAGCCAAGCTGTGGTTACCGGCGGCGGTAAGACGCTTGACGCGAGTAAACTTACCGTTACCTACGATGCGGCGGAAACCAGAAACGCCGGTGAATATATCGCTACCATTAAGTACGAGGATGCGGACTACATCGGCAACACAACCGCGAAGCTTACAATAAATAAGAAGGATGTTACCGTAACAGGCTTCAAGGCACAGTCCAAGGTGTATGACGGCAACGCCGATGCCGTGGTTAACAGCACCAACGCTAAGCTTGACGGCATGATAGAAGGTACGGTGGTTGGCTTCGATAAGTCCGGCCTCACGTTTAAGTTCGATGATAAGAACGTCGGCACGAGCAAGGCCGTTAAAAACACCGCGCCCATAACCCTCACCGGTACGGATGCAGGCAACTATAACCTGACCAACCCCATCGTTGAGCTTACGGCCGACATTACCGCAAAGCCCGTGACCGTAACGGCTGCCGTTGCCGAAAAGACCTACAATGGCATTACCGACGACGCGAAGGTCACCATGAGCGCGTTCGGCATTATCGCAGACGACGATGTGCAGATTGTTGCCACGAAGGGCGTTTATGCTACCGCCGATGCGGGCGACAACGTGGAAGTAACCGTGACTTACACCATTTCCGGTGCAGATAAGGATAACTACAACTTCGAAATCGCCGATAAGGCTTACGGCAAGGTAAATAAGGCCGAGCTGAAAGTCACCCTTACCGCGCCCGACGCCGTTACCTACGATGGCAAGACGCATGAAGTAAGCAGCGTTACCGACGACCGCGTTGCGGCTGATAACGGCAAAACGCTCTATACCCTGACCTATGCTGGCGGCGATGCGCTTCCCGTTGATGCGGGTACTTACAGCGCAACCGCTAAGCTGACCGACGAGGGTAGCAAGAACTATATCCTGAAAGCAAATACCGTTGACCTCGTTATCAACAAGGCCGGCATGAGCGCGACAAATAAGGAATACACTGTTGCGTTCATGCTTGCCGGCGCGCAGACCCGCCCGCTGAGCGATTTGCAGCTTGCTCCCGCAAACGTAAGCGGTAAGTGGAGCGTTACCACCGGAACTAATGAAATTCTTGACGGCGAAGCTAAGATAGATGGCGAGAACCTCGTGTTCACCGTCAAGTCCGGCCTTACCACTGCGGACATCGGCAAAAAGGTTGAGTTGACGCTCACCTTCACGCCCGACAAGAACTATAACCCCGTCACCGCCACCGTTACCGTGACCCTGGCGCAGGATACTTACACCAACAGCATCGTTGGCACCCTGCCCACTCAGGTGAAGCTGGGCGAAGCGCTTGACCTAAGCGGCGTAAAGCTCGTTACCAAGTTCGGCAGCGGCGCACCGGACCAGACGCTTGACGTTACCGATGCCGCCAAGGTCGAAATGACCACCACTTATGACGCCGCAGCGACCGGCGAAGCCGCCCTCGGCGCCAAGACTGTCACCTTCACTGATAAGGCGAACAGCGGCATAACCTATACCCACACCTTCACCGTTGTGGACGTGCTTGAAGGCGTTAAGCTTGCAGCTGACCAGATAGAGTACAACTATAAACTGAAGGAAGCAAGCTCCATAGGCTTTGACGACAAGGTACACGCCGTGTATAAGTCCGGCGCAAAGAAGGCGCTGAATCATGCCGATGTTGTACTCTCCATGAGCGACGGTATGGCAGTTGACAGCGCGAAGGAAGCGCGCCTGCTGAACACCCTTGGCACCGCTACCATAACGCTTACCTATACCGAAAAGTATTTTGACGGTACAACCGATAAGCAAAGCGTTGATATAACCGTTTCCGTAACAGCAGACTCCGTTAAGCCGGATGGTAAGCCCAACGCCGAGGGCTTTGCGGTTACGCCGATACCCGATGCGGGCAAGGAAATGGAATATAAGGACGGCGCAGGGAACAAGGTGGAGCCTGAAAATGTGCAGGGCAAGCTTGCCGATGCCGCACCGGGCGCGCTTGAAGGGGAAGTGAAGAATAACCCCGCGTTCAATAACGTCGGCAACGGCGATGTTGTGTATGAAAACATCAGCTTTGAGGATAACACAGGCAAGCCTGTAACGTTTGCAAACGGCAAGATGCAGGTGACCGTGCCGTATCCCGCCGATTCCGATAAGGGCGACGAATTTGTGATGCTGATACCCGACGGCGAGGGCAAGATGAAAGCCATAGTGCCGCAAAAGACCGCGGGCGGCTTGCAGTTTGAAATAGAAAACAGCAACGTGACATTTGCCATAGGCTGGTACACTCCCGCGCCTTCACCCGTACTGCCCACCGAGCCTGAAAGGGATCCTGAGGATAACTTCTGGAACGAGGTTTACTGGACGCTCCTTCGCAGCGGACAGGGCAGCGTTATAACCGCCAATGCCGGCTATTACGACAGGGTGCCGCAGGGCGTGCTCCGCGCGGTGGACATAAGCGGCAATACGCTTATAATCAACTCCGCATTCGGTATGCAGGTTGTTGTGAACCCCGGTGCGCTTGAAAAGCTGGGCATGTACCGCATATTCTATCCCATCAGCTACCTTAAGGAAATGCTCAAGGGCAGCAGCGTTATAAGCGGCAGCGGCACAACGGGCATTACCGTGGGAGTGCTTATGCCCACAACGGGCGACGCAACCGTGGTTGAGCATCCCTATACCATGACTCCTGCCACCGCGGGCATTATCCCCGGCCTTGAGAGCGCGGCCAATGCCCGCCCCGTGATAGACAATGCGGACGGCGTAAGCGTGCTGGATGGCGCGCAGCGCAACGAAGGCGCGGTCATAGGCGGCGGCATGCTTATCGGCCTTGGCCTGCTGGCGCTGCTCGGCGCGGCATATGTGACCATGCGCAAGCGCGGCAACTGATATTAACTGAACATACCCGAACCTTGGGGCCAAGTGTAACAAACTTGGCCCCGAATAATATTCGGATCAGGAGGGGGAAACACATATGAAAAAGAAACTGCTTTGCATTATGCTTGCCGCGCTTATGCTCACAAGCGTGTGCGCATTTGCGGAAGGCGAGACAACCGAACCTGAACAGACGATAGAGCCCGAACAGACCATTGAACCAGAGCAGACCGCCGAACCCGAACCGGATGCGGAGGATGCCCCGCTGATAGACGTGGACGCAACGCCCGCGCCGAGCGGGAACGAAACTATTGAAATCCCCGCCGAGCTGGACGGCGTGTTCCAGTTTGGCGATTTTTACGGCGAACAGCTAAGCATTGACTTTGAGCAGAACCTGCCGGCCAGAGCAGCAGTCTTTGCCGATGAAACCGACGACGGCAGCTTTACCACCGCCAAGCGTGCAACCTTTGCCGTCCGCCTGCGCGAAGCTATATTAAACCTTACCCCCAGCGTAGACCTGCGCGACCTTAACATAAACTATGATGGGGATAAACCGGAAGGACAACGCCCCAATAAAACCGGACTCGATAGCACAATATCCGCCGTGCTTAACAGCGTACCGCAGTCTTTCGTCTGCACAAGCGATGGTATGAAATACTCCATCTCTGGCGGCAGGTTCACTATGCTCAGCCTTAATCTTAAAGCAAATGCGGCCGCCATGTGCGCCGATTACGACAGCGAAAAGCAGGCCGTGCTGAATAGTCTGTTTCCCAACGGCACTTCCGACATGAGCAAAACCGAAATCGCCCTGGCTATACACGATTACTTAGCCTTACATACGCGCTATGACTATTCAAAGGATAACCCGAATATGTATAATGCCTACGGCGTGCTGGTGAACGGCCTTGCCGTGTGTCATGGCTATGCGCTGGCGTATATAGATTTGCTCAGGAAAGTTGGAGTGGAAAGCTACTTCGTATCCTCAAGCAATCTTAATCACGGCTGGAACGTGATAAATACCGAATCCGGTTGGTATTACAGCGACGTTACTTGGGACGACCCAAGGCCAAATAGAGGGGAATATACCAACGATGGCGACTATATGGGCTATTGTCAGCATGATTATTTCATGAATACAAAGGCGCAGATAGAGCAAAACCACTTCGCCGTGAACAGCAAAACATACGATGCTGCAACGAGCGTTATATTCGGCACAACGCCTATTGTTGCAGCGGAGGCTCATCCCGACTCCGCTTTCTGGAGCGGCATAAAGTGCGGCATGGTGCGCATAAACGGCACTTGGTATTATAACGACAGCGCGTTTTGGGGCATGCCCAGCGGTTCAACCTATTTGCCGTATATGAAGGGCAACATTTGCTCCACGCCCTACGGCACGGAGCGTCAGGCAAATATTATAGTCACCGATGCAACGCCCTTTGCCGCTGTGAACGGCAGCCTTGTGTACGCCCGCTTCAGCGCGGCTTACGTTACCGATGCCATAATGTGCTACAATACCGCCACCGGCGCGGTAAGGAAGCTTGCCGACGTTGAGGGCGACACCATGGTAACTGAAATAGCCGCGGGCAGGCTCAGCATTGGTGACAAGCTTTACGACCGCGGTACGGTGGTGTATACGGACGTGAACTCCAACCTGTATACCGTTAAGCCGAATCAATCGCTTGATCTGGGCGATGTGAACACGGACGGCAGGCTTACCATTGCGGACGTTACGCTCATCTGCCGCCACATAATGGGTCAAACGCAGCTGAGCGGCGCGGCATTGGCAGCGGCGGATATAAATTCGGATGGCAGCGTGGGCGTGGCGGATGCGGTGCTCCTTTGCCAAATGATATCGGAAGGAAATGAATGATGAAGCTTAAAAGAACCATTGCGGCGCTTGTCGCGCTTGCCGTAATAGCCGCGTGCGCAGCGTCGCTTGCCCTGACCGGCGATGTTGATGGGGATGGCGCAATAGGCGTGAAGGACGCCGTGCTTTTGTGCCGGGCCATTGCGGATGGCGGCGCGGGCGCGAACGACATGCTCAGCATGGATGTTGATGCTGATGGGCGGCTCACCGTGGCAGATCTTGCCTATATCTGCCGCGCCATAATGGACAACAGCGTGGTTTTCCCGCGCGATGCGCAGAACGCCGCATACAGCAAGGATGTTAAATAGAAACTAAGCATATAAAAAGCCCGCCTTGACACAGGCGGGCTTTTAGTTGTTTGCTCAGTATCCCATTTCGGAAAGCATCATGTCCGCAACGGTGGCTATTGCGCTGTTCGCGCTCAACGTGGCCACGGCGTAATGCAGCGTGCCTATGTCGGCTGTGTGCTTTGCATATGCGCGGCCCTCGCCGTATTTGTTCAGCATCAGCTCGTTTATGGCAATCGCGTCCACTTGGCCCTTGTCCAGCGCGTCAAAAAGGTCTGTATACGATGCATAGCCGGTTATGCTTGCCGTGTTGTAGCCGGAATCCTTATAGTCGCTGTAATAGCTGAAAAGCAGGTTTCTCGTCGCGCCGGACGGCACATATAGGTTTGAACTGCTTGCAGACTGTATGCAGCCCACCTTCAGCTTGCTCATGTCCGCGTTCTCGTTGCCGGGCTTAACCAGTATGTAGCACGGGTCGTCATAATAAGCGCGGGAGTAGGCGTATGCGGCGTTCGCGCCGCGCGGCATAAGGCATATTGCCGCATCTATGCTGCCGTCCCTCAGCTTTGCGCCTACGCTCATGCTTGTCACCTCAACTGCTTCAAGCGCGGGAATATCCCCCGTGTAATCATCGGAGTTGGACATTATGCGTTCCGCCAGCGCCTGAGCTATTTCCCATTCAAGCCCCGTTCCGTCCTCCGCAAGGCGGGGCACATCGTTGCGCAGGCCAACGCGCAGCACGCCGTTGTTCCAAACGTTGGCAATCTCCGCGCTGTTCATCAGCACCGGCTCTGGCCTGAGCAGCAGCGCCAAGAGTATAACTGCGACAACCGCTCCAGCTATTATCAGCGCACGGCGCAGCTTTTTTCCCTGCTCGCCTTTCAGCATTATGACCGGGCGGGTATGTTTTTTCCTTATGCGGCGGTTTCTGCCGCTAAAAAACGAACGTATCTTCATATATAAATTATACAGCCTGCGCCCCACGTTGACAAGGCGGCTGTGTGTGGGATATAATTCATTATTGGTCCAAAACTGTAAACATTTAAGGAGATATACGATACATATGAAGAACCTTACTTCCGATCAGCTCAGGTCGCTGTACCTGAAGTTCTTTGAAGAACGGGGCCATAAGGTCATTCCTTCCGCCTCGCTCATTCCCGAAAACGATCCATCTGTGCTGTTCACCACGGCGGGAATGCATCCCCTTGTGCCGTACCTTATGGGGCAGGAGCATCCCGCGGGCAAGCGCCTTACGGACGTGCAGAAGTGCCTGCGCACGGGCGATATTGACGAGGTGGGCGACGCGAGCCATTGCACCTTCTTCGAAATGCTGGGCAACTGGAGCCTTGGCGACTACTTTAAGCATGAATCAATAGCCTGGAGCTATGAACTGCTCACCAGCGAAGAATGGCTGGGCATAGATAAGGACAGGCTGTATTTCACCTGCTTCGAGGGCGACGAAAATGCCCCGCGAGATACCGAATCGCACGATCGTTGGGTGGAAATGGGCGTTGACCCCAGCCATATATTCTATCTTGGCGCAAAGCATAACTGGTGGATACCCGGCAACTCCGGCCCCTGCGGCCCGGATACGGAGATTTTCTTCGATACCGGCAAGCCCAAGTGCTGCCCTGAGTGCAACCCTTCCTGCGACTGCGGCAAGTACCTTGAAATATGGAACAACGTTTTCATGCAGTATTATAAGGACGCCGAAGGCAACGTGACCCCGCTTGCCAAGCGCAACGTGGATACCGGCATGGGCCTCGACAGGACCATTGCAACCCTTCAGGGCGCGGAAAGCGTATACGATACCGATGGCTTCGCCCCCATAATTGCCCGCATTGCGGAGCTGAGCGGCAGGAATTATAATAACGACGAAGCCACAAAGAAGGCCTTCCGCATAATTGCGGATCATATAAGGAGCGCAACCTTTATACTGGGCGACCCCAGGGGCGTTACCCCGTCCAACGTGGACCAGGGCTATATTCTGCGCCGCCTTATCCGCCGCGCGATACGCTTCGCCATGCAGATAGGCATACCGGAAAACAGCCTTTCCAAGGTTGCCGAGGCCGTTATAGAAAGATATTGCCATGTGTATTCCGAACTCAAGGAAAATCAGGAAAAGATAACCACAGAGCTTGCAAAGGAAGAAGCCCGCTTCCAGCATACCCTAAAGAAGGGCATGAAGGAGTTCGAGCGCATGAAGGGCAGCTTTGCGGAGGGCAAAATAGACGGCGTTACCGCGTTCCATCTTTATGATACGTTTGGCTTCCCGATAGAGTTTACAGAGGAAATGGCCCGCGAAAACGGCCTTACCGTAGACCGTGCGGGCTTTGAGGCCGCGTTCAGTGAGCATCAGAACAAGAGTAAGCAGGGCGCGGAGCAGCGCTTCAAGGGCGGCCTTGCCGAAGCAAACGAGGTTACCGCGCGGCTGCATACCGCAACGCATCTGCTTCAGGCGGCGCTGCGCAAGGTGCTTGGTGACGGCGTTGCGCAGAAGGGCAGCAACATAACAACCGAAAGGCTCAGGTTCGATTTCAGCTTTGAGCGCAAGATGACTCCCGAAGAGGTCAAGGAAGTTGAAAAGCTGGTCAACGAAGCCATTCAGGCGGACGTACCCATAACCTGCGAGGAAATGACTGTTGACGAAGCCCGTGCGCAGGGCGCAATAGGCCTTTTCGGCGATAAGTACGGCGAAAAGGTAAAGGTGTATACCATGGGCAAATATTCAAAGGAGATCTGTGGCGGCCCGCATGCCAGCCATACCGGCGAGCTGGGTACGTTCAAGATAAAGAAGGAGGAGGCCTCCAGTGCCGGCGTGCGCAGGATAAAGGCCGTGCTGCAATAAGGCGATGAAGGATAATTCCGCGCAATGGTTTGAATACGATTGGCCGCTTGACGGGGCGATGGCGCGCTTCGGCGCGGACATGGCGCTGATAGATGCCGACAGGGCGGCGCGTCCGCTGCTGATGTATGTAAGCTGCCAAAGCCGCAGCGAAAAGCGGGAAACGCTCAGCGCGATAGAGCGCAGCATAGCATCGGGCGTTAAGGATAAGCTGATAAAAAAGCTTGGCGCACTGTATGCGGGGTATATAGAAATAGACGCGCAGATACAGTATTATTTCTATATTCACGATGCCGAGGAATTCGAGCGGGGCGAAACCATTGCCGAAAAAACGCCGCTTATGGACTGCACCGCGGGGCTTGCGGACGAACCGGATTGGCTCACGTATAAAACCCTGCTTTATCCGGATGCCGCAAAGCTGCAAACGGAGCTTAACCGCGACCATATTGCGCTTATGAAAAAACACGGCGACTGCATAAGTGCAGTCCGCCGCGTTACCTTCACGGTGTATTTCCCGACCGAAAGCATAATGCTCAATTTTGCGGAGGCTGCACGCAAGGCGGGTTTTGCCTATGCCGGGCCTAACTATTCGCCGGAGCGTGAATTGGCCTACGGGGCGGATATTGTGCGCCTGAGCTCGCTTAAAAAGGCGGATGTGGATGCGCTCACGACCCGCGTGATAAACCTTGCCGCGCAGTACGGCGGGGAGCTTGGCGAATGGAGCGCGCCCATAGTTGACCGCGGCGGCCCGCTGAACGCAATATAATGGAGAGTTGATGATAAGGCTTACGGATGTTGACGAATCGAACTGGCTTGAGATTGCGCGGCTCAGCGTGAGCGAAGCGCAGCGGCGCTTCCTTGCGCCGCCGATCGGTATAATCGCGCGGGGATATGTTTACCGCGATTGCAATGCGCGCGTGATAGGCATTTGTAATGATGCGGAGATGGTCGGCGTTGCACTTGTGCGGGACTTTATCGATGAACCCGTTGGCTATGACCTTCAGCAGTTCATGATAGACGAGCGGTTCCAGAACAGGGGCTACGGCACGGCCGCGCTGGAGCTGATACTTGCTCAGTTGAAGGCAGAAGCGCGCTTTGACCATGTTGAGGTATGCGTGAAGAAGGATGATGCCGCCGCGCTGCATGTTTATGAAAAAACAGGTTTTGCCGACAGCGGCTACGTGGACGAATCCCTGCCCGATTGCGTGAATCTTATATGCTATTTAAGGTGAAATGATGTTTTACCGCCGTACACCACGAATGATGTACGGCAGTTTTGTGTTGCTTATAGGCCTGCGACTATTTCCGCTATCTGCACGGCGTTGGTCGCGGCGCCCTTGCGCAGCTGATCACCGCAGCACCAAAGGTTAAGCCCGCGTTCGTCCGTCAGGTCGTCGCGTATGCGGCCAACGTAGACCAGATCCTGATCGGACGTATCGAGCGGCATGGGGTAAACGCGGTTCACAATGTCGTCCGTAAGGCGGCAGCCCGCCGCGGCGGCTATCAGCTCCCGCGCACGCGCTACGCTTATTTTCTCCTTGGTGCGTATCAATAAGGACACGCTGTGGCTGCGGAATACAGGCACGCGCACGCATGTGCAGCTTACCTTCAGCTCGGGGCTGTGCAGTATCTTCCGCCCCTCGTTTTGCAGCTTCATCTCCTCGCTCGTGTAGCCCATGAAGGCCTCGGAGCCTATCTGCGGTATCACGTTGTATGCTATCTGGTACGGGAAAACGCTTGGCTTAACGGCCTCGCCCGCGCCTATTGCCGCCGTTTCCTCGCTCAGTTCGCTTATGCCCTGCGCGCCCGCGCCGCTCACCGCCTGATAGGATGATGCTATTATGCTCTCTATCGGGCTTTCTTTGTTCAGCGCGTTCAGCGCCACCAGCGATATTATTGTTGTGCAGTTGGGATTGGCTATTATGCCGCGGTGCTTGCGCACGTCCCCGGGGTTAATCTCGCTCACTACCAGCGGCACGTCCTCATACAAACGAAACGCACTTGAATTGTCCACGAATACCGCGCCAGTCTTAACTATTGCTGGGGCGAAGCGCATGGCAATGTCGTTCTCCGCCGCGCCAAGCACTATGTCAAGCCCTTCAAACGCATCCTCGCTCGCCTGAATAACCGTGTGCTCCTTGCCCATAAAGCCTATGCGCTTGCCCGCGCTCCCCGCGCCCGCAAGCAGCCTAAGCTCGCTTATGGGGAACTTACGCTCCTCCAGCACCTTCATCATCTCGCGCCCAACCGCGCCCGTTGCGCCCAGTATGCCTATTCTGTATTGCTTCATGTTATGCTCCTTATCTTATCGTGGCAAAGCTGCTGTACAGCACCCGTATTGCCTGCTCAAAATCCTTTTCCTCAACGCCTACTATGATGTTCAGTTCTTCCGGGCCCTGCGTTATCATGCGAATGTTCACGCCGTTTTCGCCCAGTGCCGCGAATATTTTGCCCGATATGCCGGGGCGGAAGGCCATCCTGCGGCCGACTGCCGCAACAACGGCCAAATCTGATTCCGTCTTTATATGGTCCGGCTTTATGCTCCGCTCAAGCTCGCCAAGCAGCGAATACAGGCAGTCCGCCACGCTCGCGCTGGACACTACCAGCGACAGGCTGTCTATGCCCGAAGGAACGTATTCAACGTTCACGTTGGCCTTTTCAAATATTTCAAGTATCCGCCTCAGCACACCCGGCGTTGAGGACATGCCCGTTTTTGAAAGGGTTATCACCGTGTATCCCTTCCTGCCGGCTATGCCCGTTATAAAGCTGCGGTTCTGCTCCGTGCTGTCGTCAATGTCGCGCATTATCATTGTTCCTGGGTGGTCAGGCTCGTTAGTATTGCGTATGTTGAGGGGAATGTTTTTCTCCCGCACGGGGAAAACCGCCCGCTCGTGCAGCACCTGTGCGCCTATGTAGCTAAGCTCCCTTAGTTCGCTGTATGTAAGCCTGTCTATATGCTCCGGATTTTCAACTATGCGCGGATCCGCCATAAGTATGCCCGAAACATCCGTCCAGTTTTCGTATACGTCCGCGTCAAGCGCCGCCGCCGCCAGCGCGCCCGTAACGTCGCTGCCGCCGCGCGTGAGCGTGAGTATGCGCCCGCCGGGGGCAATGCCGTAAAAGCCGGGTATTACCGCCCGCCTGTTGGCTGCAATGCGCCTGAGCGCGGAGTAGCTTGCTTCTTCATCTATGCTGCCGTCCAGCGCGAATGTGAGCCACAGCTTTGCGTCAATAAAGTCATAGCCCAGCGCGTCCGCCAGCAGCCTTGCGGAAAAGTATTCGCCGCGGCTTACAAGTTCATCCTCGCCTATGCCGTGCTGCATGCGCTCCCACAGCGCGTCAAATTCGGCCTCGAGCGGGGTATTAAGCCCAAGCTCGTCCCGAATGTCCAAATACCGCTGCTTCACCTGCTCAAATACTTCTTTGCAGGATACACTGTATTTGATGTGAGCATAGCAAAGGTATAAAAGGTCGGTTATTTTGTGGTCATCCTTGCTCCGCTTGCCCGCGGCGGAGACCACGATTATCTTCCTTGCTTCGTCGGCCCGTATTATGGCGCATACCTTGCGTATCTGCGCGGCGTCCGCCATTGATGAACCGCCGAATTTGGCAACCTTAAGCATTGTTTATATATCTCCCCCAAAATTGAAATCAAATCATTCGGCAATGGCCGCCATGAAGCCGCAGAAGCCTTCCTCACGGCACATTGCGTGCGCCTGCTCAACCGAAAGCGGGGCGGTGATAACGGGCGCGCAGCCCTGCTTACGGATATAATACCGCTGGTACGCGCGGGAATTATCCACCTGCGCACGGGTGAACGAATCGATATAGAAGGCTGAACAGCCTTCGGCTATCGCGCGGCAGTCCGCAAGCACGTTGCTACCCGTTGGGTATGCGCCCGCGCCCGCGCCGAGGAAGCTTTGCCCGCCCATGTGCGCGGCGCAAAGGCGCATCATATTGCCGCATTCATATACGCGCGCTTCGCCCGCATCCACGCCGAAAAGCATGGGCTCCACCGCGGCGCTTATTGTGCCGAAGTGCCTTTCCGCATGGCCTATCAGGCGGCAGGCAAGGCCGTTTTCTTCAAAGAAGCGCATATCCTCCGCCGTAATATTGGCTATGCCGAAGCACGGCACGTCGCTTTCGCTTATCGATACGCCGTAGGCTATGTTTGCGCTGAGCACCAGCTTGCGCCGCGTATCCAGCCCGCATACATCGGCGGTTGGATCGGCCTCCGCGTAGCCAAGGCGCTGCGCATCGCTCAGCGCAGCGGCGTAATCCATGCCGCGGCGGCTCATCGCGTCCAGTATATAATTCGATGTGCCGTTCATTATGCCACTTACGGATATTATAGCGTCCACGCTTGCCGCGCGGGCAAGGGAGCTGAGCCACGGTATGCCGCCGCCCGCCGCCGCAGTACAGCGCAAGGACACGCCGTTTTCGCGCGCAAGTGCGGTAAGCTCATCATAATATGCGCACATAAGCTGCTTATTGGCTGTAACGACGTGCTTTTTAGCCCTAAGCGCAGCGCATATGTATTCATGCGCGGGTTCAAGCCCGCCCATGGCTTCAACTATTATGTCCGCGTCCGCTTCGTTAAGTATCTTATAAAAATCGCTTGTGACCATGCAGTTAAGCCCCTCAAGCGGCCTGCGCGCAAGCACGGCGCAAATGTTCAGCGAAAGCGGCCGCTCCGTAAGCAGCTCATAAAATCCGCGGCCGACCGTTCCGAATCCCAGCAAAGCAATGTTCATATATCAAAACTCCTTCCGTGCGGTACATTTATGGCTAAATGTACGCATACCAGATACATATGTTTTTGTAATGGAGACAAATATACCACTGTTTGCCGGAAAACGCAATAGGCAGAATAAGTTTTTTCTGCGCCGCGGCATCGCATTAACCGATGCCGCAAATAATATATTATAAAAATGCAACCACTTCCGCCCGAAAACCGTTTATAATAGCGTATATGCCTTTTTACAAGGCACGAAAGGAGACATATATTTATGAAAAAGACCATTGCGGCCGTATTGGCCATTATATTCGCGCTTGGCATGGTTGGCTGCGCCGCGAACGGAAACGGGCAGGGCACGGCAGAAGCCGCGGGAAACCCGCTGGATGTGCTCAATAAAGTGTGGGACAGCTATACCGACGATGAAAAGTTCCCCGCCGCAGGCGGCGACATGAGCGAAGCGAACATGAAGGACGATGCGCCGGGCAACGTTGCGCTGGATGATGCGGATACGGTTGCATACCTCACCTCCTTCCCGGCGGACATGGTGGACAAGCTTGACGCCGCCGCCAGCCTTATGCACATGATGAACGCCAACACCTTCACCTGCGGAGCGTTCCGCCTGAAGGACGCCGCCGATGCGGACGCCGTGTGCGCCGCCATACACGACGGGCTTAATTCCAAGCAATGGATGTGCGGCTTTCCGGACAAGATGGTGATTGCCAAGGTTAGCGGCTGCATAGTATCCGTATACGGCGCAGAGGATTTGGTGAACACCTTCCGCGATAAGCTGACCGCCGCCTATGAAAACGCGGAGATAGTTTACGACGAGGCGATAGCCCTCTAAGCGCAAACGAAGGGAGGGAGCAGTTCATGCTGTTTTCAAGCGCGGCATTTCTATATAGCTTTCTGCCGCTGACAATAGCGGTGTATTTCCTTATGCCGCGGCGGCTTAAAAACGCGGCGCTGCTCCTGATGAGCCTTATATTCTATGCGTGGGGGGAGCCGCGTTACGCAATACTGATGCTGCTTTCCATTACGCAGGGTTATATATTCGCGCGGCTTATAGGCAAAAGCCGCGGAACGAAAAAAGCAAAGGCATATCTTATAATAAGCCTTGTGCTGAGCCTTGGCATGCTTGGCGTGTTCAAATACGCCAACTTTTTTGCGGAAAGCTTCGCCGCGGTATTCGGCCTCAAAATAGCCGCGCTTAACATTGCCCTGCCCATAGGCATAAGCTTTTATACGTTCCAGCTTATAAGCTACGTTATAGACGTTTACCGTGCGGACGTTGAGCCGCAGCGGGATTACGTTGCGTTTGCGGCGTACATATCCATGTTCCCCCAGCTTATTGCGGGGCCGATAGTGAGATACAGCGATATTGAAGCGGAGCTTACCGCGCGCGCATACGGCGCGGACAAGGCCGCGTACGGCGCAAGGCGGTTTATACTGGGCCTTGGTAAAAAGGTGCTTATTGCAAACGTGCTTGCGGAGCTTGTGAACGCATTCAAGGCCAGCGGCGAAAAATCCACGCTGTTTTACTGGGTATATGCCGCGGCGTACATGCTGCATGTGTATTTCGATTTTTCCGGATACAGCGACATGGCGATTGGGCTTGGCTCGATATTCGGCTTCACGTTCCCCGAAAACTTCAATTATCCCTATATTGCCGCAAGCATAACCGAATTCTGGCGCAGATGGCATATGTCGCTAAGCTCCTGGTTCAGGGATTATGTGTATATCCCCCTTGGCGGCAGCCGCGTGAAAAGGCCGCGCGCGCTTTTGAACATTGCAACAGTATGGATGCTTACGGGCCTTTGGCACGGGGCGGACTGGAACTTTGTCATGTGGGGGATAATGTTCGCGGCGCTGCTGATCGCGGAAAAAACGCTGCTTTTAGGCTTTATCAAAAAGCACAGAGCAATAGGGCATATATACACGCTGTTTTTCGTTATGCTGTGCTTCATCATGTTTGACGCTTCGGGCGTTAAGGAAGGCTTTGAGACGATTGCCGCGCTGTTCGGCGCAAACGCGGCGGATAATACGGAGGCACTGTATTACCTTAAAAGCTACGCCGTGCCGCTTACCGTTGCCGCACTTGGCGCAACGCCGTTACCTAAGCGCATAAAGGCGAAGCTTGAAGCCACGCGCGTTGGCGGGGCGATAATGGCGATAGCGGAGCCTGTGGCGCTTGCGGCGCTGCTTTGCCTATGCACGGCGTATTTGATAGACGGGTCGTTCAACCCGTTCCTGTATTTCAGATTTTAGCGGAGGGGAGAGCATATGCGTACCAAGCTTAAAAGCATACTTACCGTTGCACTTGCGGCGGCAATAATATTCGGCTTTGCAATATGGGGAACGCTTAAAAAGGACGACGCGCAATCCCTCAGCGAAAGGCGCGCGCTGGCGACGATGCCAAAGCTCAGCATAGACAGCGTGCTTTCCGGCAAGTTTATGAGCGAATACGAACAGTATAAGCTGGACCAGTTCCCGCTTAGGGACGCCTTCCGCACGCTGAAGGCCGTAAACACATATTATGTATTTTCTCAGCGCGACAATAACGGCATATATATAGTCGACGGCATTGCAAGCAAAATGGACTATCCGCTGAACGGCGCAAGCATTGCGCGTGCGGCAAAGCGGTTCGGCTACGTTTACGATAATTATCTTGAGCCGAACGGTATTAAGGCGTATTTAAGCCTGGTGCCGGACAAAAACTATTTCTTAGCCGATGCGAACGGCTACCTGAGCATAGATTACGACAAGCTGAAGGATATGCTTACATCAAATATGATGTACGCCGAATATATAGACATTGCCGGCACGCTCGGCATAGACGATTACTACAAGACGGATCTTCACTGGCGGCAGGAGAGGATACTTGACACGGCAAAGAAGCTTGCCGAGGGCATGGGCGCGGAAGCTTCGGCGGAATACACCGCGGTGGATGCGGATACGGATTTCTACGGCATATATTATGCCCAAAGCGCGCTGCCGTTGAAGCCTGACAAATTGTATTACATGCAGGGCGGAAGCATTGCGGATTATAGGGTATATGATTACGAGAGCGGAAAATACGTTGGCGTATACGATATGGACGCGCTCAGCGGGCGCGACCCGTACGAAATGTTCCTGCATGGGTCAAAGTCCGTGCTGACGATTGAAAACCCGAACAGCAGGAGCGGACGGTCGCTTATAATGTTCAGGGATTCGTTCGCTTCAAGCATTGCGCCGCTGCTTGCGGAAGGGTTCGACAGGGTAACGCTTGTGGATATTCGCTACGTTGCCCCCGAGCTGCTGGGGCGGATGGTGGATTTCACCCAATATACCGATGCGCTGTTTCTATACGGCACGGGGGTTATAAACAACAGCGAAACAATAAAGTGAAGCTTACAGGGGGCCGCGTGCGATAACGCGGCCTTTATGCTATAATATGAAAAAATCTGGTAACAGCGGAGGATACGGCTATGGATATACACGCGCTGGTGGAGTCGCAGCATAGATATTACCAGTCCGGAGCGACAAGGCCGGTGGAGTTTAGGATAGAGGCGCTAAGAAAGCTTCAGCGGGCAATACGCGCGAACGAGAAGCTGCTTGCCGATGCGTTGAAGCAGGATTTGAACAAATCCGAAACAGAAAGCTACATGTGCGAAACGGGCATGGTACTGGAGGAACTGAGCTACCATATAAAGCACGTTGCCAAGTGGGCCAAGGAAAGGCGGGTCAAAACGCCGCTTGCTCAGTTTCCGGCAAAAAGCTTCATCTCGCCCGAGCCTTACGGCGTGGCGCTCATTGTTTCGCCGTGGAATTACCCCGTGCAGCTTTGCCTGAATCCGCTTATAGGCGCCATATCCGCGGGCAACTGCGCAGTGGTAAAGCCGTCCGCCTATGCCGCGGCTACAAGCACCGCCATAGCCAAGCTGATAGGCGACACATTCCCACCGGAATACATTGCCGCCGTTGAGGGCGGCAGGGCGGAAAATCAGGCGCTGTTTGAAGAAAAGTTCGATTACATATTCTTTACCGGCAGCGTGGAGGTGGGCAAAACCGTTATGCAGGCGGCGGCGAAGCATCTTACGCCGGTTACGCTGGAGCTGGGCGGCAAAAGCCCCGCAATAGTGGATGAAACGGCGGACATAAAGCTGGCTGCGCGCAGGATAGCCTTCGGCAAGGTGCTCAACGCCGGGCAGACGTGCGTTGAGCCGGACTATCTTTTGATACACCGCAGCATTAAGGAGGCGTTCGTAAGCGAATATCAGGATGCACTGGAGCAGTTTTTTCCAAACGGCGATATGCGGGACATGGTAAACATAATAAGCGAAAAGCATTACAACCGCGTGAAGGGCCTTATTCAGGGCGAAAGCATAGCCTTGGGCGGCACGTTTGACGACGAGCGCCGCTTCATCGCGCCCACGTTGCTTGATGATGTTTCGCCCGATGCGCCAATCATGCAGCAGGAGATATTTGGCCCCGTGCTGCCCATGCTGTGCTTTGATACGCTGAGTGAAGTTATATCCTTTGTCAACAGCCGTCCCAAGCCCCTTGCGTTTTATATATTCACGGCGGACAAGGCCGCCGAGCGCAGGCTACTGGACAGCTGTTCCTTCGGCGGGGGCTGCGTGAACGATACCATAATTCACCTTGCCTCCTCCGCGCTGCCGTTCGGCGGCGTAGGGGAAAGCGGCATGGGCAGCTACCACGGCAAAAAAAGCTTCGATACGTTTACGCACGAGCGCAGCATAGTCAATAAATCAACCAAGATAGACCTCCCCATGCGCTACTTCCCGTACAGCAAACGGAAGCTTAGAATAATAAAGATGTTTATGAAGTGAGAACAAAGCCCGGGCGATTGCCCGGGCTTTTCCGTGCTTTGAAGGGTTACTTTTCCTCCGCTGCCGTTTCATCAAGATTATCCAAAGCGTATTGCAGACATTGTATTATAACGGCATTGAGCGAAAGGTTGTTTTTATATGCAAGCTGTTCCAAACGCTCGCTCATGTCAACGGGTATGCGGAAGGTTTTTGTTATTGTTTCGCTGCCCGGTTTAAGCTTAAACACGGTTTATTCCTCCTTTGCGGCGCAATGTGCAGTACCTATATTTTGCACGATTGACGAAAGAAAATTTGCACCATGTTTGCAATAAAATGTGCTTGCAAAAAGTTTGCAAAAGAATTATAATCAAATTACGACAGAATACGCAAAAATTGGGATTGGGGGCAACGGTTATATGGGACATTGCAGGTCATGCAAGTATTATGAGTTCAGCGGAGAAAACAGCAAGGGACTTTGTTCATGGTACAATGCATATTATTACGCAGATGATAGCTGCAAACATTATGAGGAAGGCTCGAGTTCAAGTTCGGGCGGTTGCTTTTTGACAACAGCCTGCTGCAAGTATAAAGGGTTGCCTGATGACTGTGCAGAGCTTGAAACGCTGCGCCGATTCCGTGACACTTACCTTAAAGAAACCGAATACGGCTCGGAACTGATACGAACCTATTATGAAAGCGCGCCTGCTCTTATTGAACGCATTGAAGCTTCAAAGGAACGGGATGCTATTTATGACCATATTTACGAAGCGGTTATAAAAATAATACTCCGCATTGAACATGGTGAGAATGAACGCGCCGTAATAGATTATTTATCGCTTGCGTTCTGGGTTGCAAGAGCGGTGTGTTAAAAGGGCGAAAAGATGGAAAAAAACGCTCGACAGTTATATGACGACGGATGTTTAGAAATACGCTGGGGCGATAAAGCCAAGGGGCGCGCACTTCTAAAGCAGAGTGCTGATGCGGGCTGTAAGATGGCTATGTATGAGTACGCAAAAACATGTGAGGATAAAAAGCAAGAGTTTGAACTGTATAAGATAGCGGCAGACAATGGATGCGGTATAGCGGCATATATACTTGGGGGATGGTATGCTTTTGGCATTAATACTGATCAGAATACACTTATTGCGGGAAAGTACATTCTGAAAGCTTATTCTTGCGGCGTTAAGCCAAACAATAAGTATTACGGAGATGATACAGACTCTTGTATTGTGGCATCAGATTTAAAGGGGATCATTGAGTATATTGTAGACCAACATGTATATCTTGAGGATCCTTATGACGTCCTTCCCATTGCGATGGACGCACACCGATTTGGCGTAATCTCAGAACGTGAATTACAAGAAGTAGAAGAATGGGCTGAGAGGCTTGCTGGTCATAAACGACGCGACAGAATAGCTCGTACATGCCCTAAATGCGGTGCGTATTATGCGAGAGTTGAGAAACGTAAGCAACCCATTGGCAAACGGGCGGCAGTTGGCGGGGCTATAGGCTTACTCGGCGGGCCGGTCGGAATACTTATCGGTGCGGGGGTTGGTGCATTAACAAGTAAAGAAAAGAAATACTGTGTATGCCCGGGCTGCGGGCATATGTGGGAATATAAGCTTCCGCAGTAAAACCAAACAACCGAATAAAGGCCGTCTTGCGACGGCCTTTTGCTATGCTTAGGTTTAGAACTTCAATCCGTTGATTATGTTTGCGTCGGCGACGACCTTGGCCTTGATGAGGGGCTTCTGGGAGGCCATTATTACTGTAACTCCGGGGCCGTGGCCGGCAAGCATGCAGTCCGAATGGATTATTACACCTATGGCTACCGCGCCCGTGAGGAAGCCGCGGCCATACATATTGTCGCAATCCTGAAGCATTACTATGTCGCCGAAGCGGAGCTTGTCAAGCCCCAGCTCCTTCACCTTGGCGGGATCGTGCGTCATAATGTCGTAATCGCCGCGGAAGGGCAGATTGGAGCCTATGCCGGAGCCCATAAGATAGGGCGGTATCACAGCCGCTACGGGTACGGTAAGCGTGCCGTCGCCGTTTTCCTCTATGCCAAGCTTTTCAAAAAGCTCGGGGTCAATGTTCATGGCGCTTATTTCGGGATAGTCGATAAGCTTGAGCCCCTGGCCGTGCGCGCGGATGAGCACCTTGTCCTCGGTACACAGGAGGTCAAGCGTTTCATCCTCAAAGTAGACCATAACGTCCTCCGCGCCGCCGTGCTTGCCGGTGACGAAGCCGCGCTTGCCCTTGCCTTCACCGCTCATAACAACGGCCTCGTTGCCTATGCAGGAAAGTATGTTCAGATATTCGCTGAAATCCTTGTTGTCATGATAAAGCGATACGCCGGGTTCAATATGGTCGCCCGCAAGGCCGAAGGCACAGTCGCCCAGCTTTACATTATAATTGATGCCGCCTATGCCTGGGGTAAGGAAGGGCTTGCCGTCCTGCGCAACGCGCCAGCCGCGGCAGACATTGGGCCGTATTTTGCCCACGACGGAGCCTTTTACTACCTTTTCTTTGTTGGTTTTAAGCATTGGGAGTCTCCTTTCGCATTTGCCGTATTGACATATTTATATAAGATATGATACCTTAAACGGACAAAAAAGCAAGAGTAAAAAGCGGCGAACTGGGCATAGAAACACCCGGATGCGTGTTTGCGAAAAAAGTTTGGTTTTTTTATAAAAAAAGCTTGATATTTCCATGAATATCGTGTAGAATATGAGCGTTGTGCGAATGGACGCAGTTTTTTCGCGCGGCGATAACGTGAAAGACTCAGCGGGAGGTTGCCGGTATGCCATCCGGGTAATTTCCGCCGAGGGCCCACGATACGGGCAACGGGCAAGTGTCCGGCCGAGGTATTTTAGAAACGAAACACTCGGCTGCGTGTACGGCCCCGATACTAAAAGGAGGAAGAAATAATATGGCAAATCAGAAGATCCGCATTAAGCTCAAGGCCTACGAGTGCAACCTTATCGACCAGAGCGCGGAAAAGATCGTGGATACGGCAAAGCGCACGGGCGCTCGCGTAAGCGGCCCCATACCCCTGCCGACGGAGAAGGAAATAGTTACCATCCTCCGTTCGCCCCACAAGTATAAGGACAGCAGAGAGCAGTTTGAGATGCGCACCCATAAGCGCCTGATCGATATCCTGCAGCCCTCCGCCAAGACGGTGGACGCGCTGATGAAACTCGATCTCCCCGCGGGTGTTGATATCGAGATCAAGCTGTAAGCACGGAGGTGGATTTACAATGAAGAAAGCGATTTTGGGCACCAAGGTCGGCATGACCCAGATGTTCAGAGAAGACGGAACCATGATCCCCGTCACCGTAGTGCTTGCGGGCCCCTGCCCCGTGGTTCAGATTAAGACCACCGGCAAAGACGGCTACGAAGCCGTGCAGGTAGCCTTTGGCCCCGTCAGGGAAAAGCTTATCACCAAGCCTGAGCTTGGCCACCTGAAGAAGGCCGGCGTCGCCGCTCACCGCTATGTACGCGAATTCAAGCTGGATGATACCGCGACTTACGAAGTCGGTCAGGTCATTAAGGCTGACGTATTCGCCAACGGCGATAAGGTAGACGTTACCGGCAAGAGCAAGGGCAAGGGCTTCCAGGGCAACATCAAGCGTTGGAATCAGGCCCGCGGCCGCAAGACCCACGGTTCCCACTCCTACCGCGTAGCCGGTTCAATGGGCGCCTGCACCTACCCCGGCGAGGTATTCAAGACCAAGCGTCTGCCCGGTCATATGGGCTGCGAGCGCATCACGGTTCAGAACCTTGAGGTCGCCAGAGTGGACGCCGAAAGGAATCTGCTGCTCATAAAGGGCGCAATCCCCGGCGCCAAGGGTTCCCTGGTAATGGTTAGGGAAACCGTTAAGTAAGGGAAAGGAGAAGTAGAAAATGCCTAACGTAGCATTGCACAATATCGCCGGCGAAAACATCGGCGAGATCGCCCTGAGCGAGAATGTGTTTGGCGCTGAAGTAAATCAGTACGCCGTGCACGAAGTTGTTAAGGCTTATCTGGCCAATCAGCGTCAGGGCACGCAGAGCGCCCTGACCCGCGCCGAAGTACGCGGCGGCGGCATCAAGATCTACCGCCAGAAGGGTACCGGCCGCGCCCGCCACAGCAGCAACCGCGCGCCTATATTCACCCACGGCGGCGTAGTGTTCGCTCCCAAGCCGCGCGACTATCGCCTCAGCGTTAACAAGAAGGTCAAGCGCATCGCCATGAAGAGCGCACTGACCAGCAAAGTGAACGACAACGAAATCATCGTTTACAACGCGCTGGATATAGAGAACCCCAAGACCAAGGAAATGGTGAAGGTACTCAACGCCATGAACGTCGGCAAGGCGCTCATAGTGCTCAGCGACAAGGACGAGATAGTAGAGCGCGCCGCCAGGAACATCCCCGGCGTAAAGACCACTCTGGTCAGCACTCTGAACGTGTACGAGATTCTCAAGTACAACACTCTCATCCTCACCAAGGATTCCGTGGCAAAGATAGAGGAGGTGTACGCATAATGAAGTCTCCCCATGATATAATCATCCGCCCCGTACTCACCGAGAAGAGCTACGACCACTTTGCAGACAAGACCTACACTTTCGTGGTCGATAAGAGGGCAAACAAGACCGAGATCCGCCAGGCTATCGAAGCCGTGTTCGGCGTAAAGGTCGATTCCGTACACACCGTGAACCACATGGGCAAGATGAAGAGGCAGGGCCTGCACGAAGGCCGCCGTCCTTCCATCAAGAAGGCCTATGTGAAGCTGAAGAAGGATTCCAAGGGTATTGAATTCTTCGACAGCATCGCCCAGTAAGGAGGCACACAATGGCTATAAGGAAGATCAAACCCACCACTCCCGGCCAGCGCTTCATGACCGTCTCCGCTTTCGAGGAGATCACCTGCACCACGCCGGAAAAATCCCTTTTGGAAGACCTTCGCTCCTCCGGCGGCCGCAATAACCATGGCCGCATCACCGTTCGCCATCGCGGCGGCGGCGCGAGGCGCAAGTACAGGATCATCGACTTCAAGCGCAACAAGGACGGCGTGCCCGCCAAGGTTGCCACTATCGAATACGATCCTAACCGCAGCGCGAACATTGCCCTGCTGAACTATGCAGACGGCGAAAAGCGCTACATCATCGCTCCCCTTGGCCTGAAGGTCGGCGACACGCTGCTTTCCGGCGAAGGCGCGGACATCAAGGTCGGCAACGCGATGCAGATCCGTCAGATACCCGTCGGCACCATGATACACTGCATCGAGATCAAGCCCGGCAAGGGCGCGCAGATCGCCCGCAGCGCCGGCAACGCGGCCCAGCTGATGGCTAAGGAAGGTGCTTACGCGCAGGTCCGTCTGCCCAGCGGCGAAGTTCGCTTGATCCCCATGAACGCCAAGGCCACCATCGGCCAGGTTGGCAACGTGGATCACGAGAACATTAAGCTTGGTAAGGCCGGCCGCACCCGTCATAAGGGCTTCAGGCCCACCGTGCGCGGTTCAGTCATGAACCCCTGCGACCATCCGCACGGCGGCGGCGAAGGCAAGTCGCCTATCGGCCGTCCCGGCCCGGTCACTCCGTGGGGCAAGCCCGCGCTTGGTTATAAGACCCGCAAGACCAAGAACGTCAACGATAAGTTCATCGTGCGCCGCAGGAACGGCAAGTAAGAGGCGAAAGGAGTCAACAATGAGCAGATCAGTTAAGAAGGGGCCTTTTGTTCAGGAACGCTTGCTCGCTCGCATTCACGCGATGAACGAAAGCGGCAAGAAGACCGTGGTCAAAACATGGTCCAGGGCTTCCACGATATTCCCCGAGATGGTGGGACACACCATCGCCGTGCATGACGGCAGGAAGCACGTTCCCGTGTACGTGACCGAGGAAATGGTCGGTCACAAGCTGGGCGAGTTTGCGCCCACCCGTACTTTCAGAGGACACAGGGGTTCCGAAAAGACCTCTGGTCAGAGATAAGGAGGAGCGAAACATGGCAACAAGGTCAAGAGAAAAGAGCGCAGCGCGCAAGGCCAACGCCGACAAGCGTCCCCGCGCGATAGCCAAGTATGTCCGCATCTCCTCCCGCAAGGTCAAGGTCGTCATCGACCTGATCCGGGGCAAGTCTGTGGCAGAAGCCAAGGCCATACTGGCCTTCACTCCCAAGGCTGCCAGCGAGCCGGTGCTTAAGGTCCTCAATTCCGCCGTTGCTAACGCGGAAAACAATCTGGACATGAGCGCGGATCAGCTCTTCGTAGCCGAGGTGTTTGCTAATCAGGGACCCACCCTTAAGCGTTTCCGCCCCCGTGCCCAGGGCCGTGCGAGCAGGATCCGCAAGCGCACCAGCCACATAACCGTTATCCTGGACAAGGTAAACTAAGGAGGAGACAATGGGACAGAAAGTTAATCCGAACGGATTCCGCGTAGGCGTCATCAGGGATTGGAACACCCGCTGGTACGCTTCCAAGAAGGAATTCTCCGATTTCCTCATCGAGGATAAGAAGATCCGCGATCATATCAAAGAGGTACACTACGCCGCCGGTATCGCCCGCATAGACATTATGCGCGCCGCAGGCAAGGTGACCGTGAGCATCTACACCGGCCGTCCCGGCATGCTGATCGGCAAAGGCGGCGTGGGCGTAGACGCGATAAAGGCCGACGTAAGCGCGCTGATCGGTAAGCCCGTCAACGTGAACATAATGGAGATAAAGAACCCCGATGCAAACGCTCAGCTCGTAGCCGAGAACATCGCGGCCCAGCTTGAAAAGCGTATCTCCTTCCGCCGCGCCATGAAGCAGAGCATGATGAGGGCCACCAAGGCCGGCGCCAAGGGCATAAAGATTTCCTGCGGCGGTCGTCTTGGCGGAGCGGAAATAGCCCGCAGCGAAGGTTACCATGAAGGTTCTATTCCCCTTCAGACCATTCGTGCGGACATAGAGTACGGCTTTGCAGAAGCCCGCACCGCATACGGCCGCATAGGCGTTAAGGTGTGGATCTACAAGGGCGAAGTGCTCAACCGTGTGAAGAAAGCGTAAGGAGGGCAAATAACCATGTTGATGCCTAAGAGAGTTAAGCGCAGGAGAGTGCACCGCGGCCGCATGACCGGCAAAGCATTGCGCGGTAACACCGTGACTTACGGCGATTGGGGCCTGATGGCCACGGAGCCCGCCTGGGTCACCAGCCAGCAGATAGAGGCCGCCCGTGTAGCGATGACCCGTTACATCAAGCGCGGCGGTAAAGTTTGGATAAAGATATTCCCCGACAAGCCCGTTACCGAAAAGCCGGCAGAAACCCGAATGGGTTCCGGTAAAGGATCACCCGAATATTGGGTAGCGGTTGTCAAGCCCGGCAGAGTGATGTTCGAAATCGCCGGCGTGGACGATGCGACTGCAAGGGAGGCACTCAGGCTTGCAATGCACAAGCTGCCCCTCAAGTGCAAGTTCGTACAGAAAGAGACTGTGGCAGGAGGCGAAAGCAATGAAGGCTAATGAACTGAGGAAGCTCTCTACCGAGGAGCTTGTCGCCAAGGAAAAGGAGCTCAAGGAAGAACTGTTCAATCTGCGCTTCCAGCTTGCTACCGGCCAGCTCAGCAATCCCCAGCGCATAGGCGAGTGCAAGAAGGACGTGGCTAGGGTCAAGACCCTGCTGTGCGAGCGCGAGCTCAAGGCTGCCGAGTAAGGGTGAAAGGAGATTAAACCAATGGAACAGATATCAAGAGGTTATCGCAAGACCCGCATCGGCGAAGTCGTAAGCGACAAGATGGATAAGACCATCGTCGTGGCCATAAAGACCAAGGTACGCCATCCCCTTTACGGCAAGATGGTAAACCGTACCCGCAAGTTTAAGGCCCATGACGAGAATAACGAGTGTGGCATAGGCGACACCGTTAAGATCATGGAGACCCGCCCCCTGAGCAAGGATAAGCGCTGGAGACTGGTCGAGATAGTTGAAAAGGCCAAGTAAGCCGGAAAGGAGCAAAAAATGATTCAACCGCAGACAAGGCTTAAAGTAGCAGATAACAGCGGCGCCAAGGAAATCATGTGCATCCGCTGCCTGGGCGGCTCCTTCCGCAAGAGCGCCGGCATAGGCGACGTAATAGTTGCCTCCGTAAAGTCCGCCTCCCCCGGCGGCGCCGTGAAGAAGAAGGATGTTGTGCACGCGGTAGTGGTAAGGACCACCTACCCCACACAGAGGCCGGACGGCAGCTTCATCCGCTTCGACGACAATGCGGCCGTTATAATAAACGACAAGAAGGAGCCTAAGGGAACCCGTATTTTCGGGCCTGTGGCGAGGGAGCTGCGCGCTAAGGACTACATGAAGATAGTCTCCCTTGCACCCGAAGTGCTTTGATGGAGGAAACGCAATGAAGAAGCTTAACGTCAAGAAAGACGATACCGTAGTCGTCATCTCCGGCAAGGACAAGGGCAAGAAGGGCAAGGTACTTTCTGCCTTCCCCGCGGAGGAGCGCATAGTGGTGCAGGGCGCCAACATGGTGACCAGGCATCGCAAGCCCCGCAAGCAGGGCGAAACCGGCGGCCGTATAGAGCATGAAGGCACCATCAACGCGTCCAACGTGATGCTGGTTTGCCCCAAGTGTGGCGTGGCTACACGCGTTGGCCATGCCATGGACGGCGACAAGAAGGTCCGCGTTTGCAAAAAGTGCGGCAAGAACATCGACTGAGGCAGGAGGAATAGAGAATGGCTAAGAAAGATACCGCCGCTCAGGCACCCGCCAAGAAGAAAAAGAACGCCGTTGAGGCGAAGCCCTTTACCGAGGCTCCCCGTCTCAAGGTGAAGTACACCGACGAGATCGTTAACCAGCTGAAGGAAAAGTTCGGTTACGAGAACGTGATGCAGATCCCCAAGCTTGAAAAGGTAGTCATCAACATGGGCCTCGGCTCCGAGAAGGACAACCCCAAGGGCATGGAGAGCGCAGTGGAAGAGCTGAGCATCATAGCCGGTCAGAAGCCCGTTGTGACCAAGGCCAAGAAGAGCGTTGCAAACTTTAAGGTTCGCGAAGGCATGAACATTGGCGCCAAGGTCACTCTGCGCGGCGACAGGATGTACTACTTCGTTGATAAGCTCATTAACATAGTGCTTCCCCGCGTGCGCGACTTCCGCGGCATACCCGATACCAGCTTTGACGGCCGCGGCAATTACGCCATGGGCCTGAAGGAACAGCTGATATTCCCTGAAATCAACTATGACGATGTTGATAAGATAAGGGGTATGGACATAGTGTTCGTTACCACGGCCAAGACCGACGAAGAAGCGAAGGCGCTGCTCCAGATGATGGGCATGCCCTTCATGCAGGCGTGATTTTAGGAGGAAGAAACAGTGGCAAAGACAAGCATGAAAATAAAGCAGCAGCGCCCGGCGAAGTATTCCACCCGCGCTTACACCCGCTGCCGCATCTGCGGCCGTCCGCATTCCGTCCTGCGCAAATACGGCATCTGCCGTGTTTGCTTCAGGGAGCTTGCCTACAAGGGCGAGATACCCGGCGTGCGTAAGGCCAGCTGGTAAGCATATCGAAAGGAGGAAAAAAGACTATGTTGATAACCGATCCCATCGCCGATATGCTGACCCGTATCCGCAATGCTCTTACCGCCAAGCATGAGGACGTTCTCGTCCCCGCTTCCACGGTGAAGAAGGCCATAGCCGAGATACTGCTCGACGAGGGCTACATAAAGAGCTATGACATCCGCGAGGACGGCGTGGCCAAGTATATCCACATCGACCTCAAGTACGGCCCCAACAAGCAGAGGGTCATAACCGGCCTCAAGCGCATCAGCAAGCCCGGTCTGCGCATCTACGCGCGCAAGGACCAGCTGCCCAAGGTGCTGAACGGTCTGGGCATCGCCATCATATCCACCTCCCGCGGCATAATGACCGACAGGGAAGCCCGCAAGCAGGGCGTGGGCGGCGAAGTCCTCGCTTACATCTGGTAATAAAACCAATATAAACGGAGGTGTAATAACATGTCACGAATCGGAAAACTTCCGATAAGCGTTCCTGGCGGAGTGACAATCACGGTCGATGACGGCAACACCGTGACCGTGAAGGGCCCCAAGGGCACTCTTAGTGAAAAGATCTCTCCTGATATGGAGATTGAACAGGACAATGGTGTGCTTCACGTGAAGCGCCCCAGCGACGACAAGCGTCACCGCGCGCTGCACGGTCTTACCCGCTCCCTGATACACAACATGGTAGTGGGCGTGACCGAGGGCTTTGCGAAGAATCTGGAGATTGAAGGCGTTGGTTACCGCGCCCAGCTTCAGGGCAGCAAGCTCGTGCTGAACATGGGTTATTCCCATCCCGTCGAGTTTGACGCTCCCGAAGGTATCACCTTTGAGGTTCCCGCACCCAACCGCATCGTGGTCAAGGGCGCGAGCAAGCAGCAGGTCGGCCAGATGGCGGCTGATATCCGTGCGGTCCGCGAGCCTGAGCCTTATAAGGGCAAGGGTATCCGCTACGCCGGAGAGCATGTACGCCGTAAGGAAGGCAAGACCGGTAAGTAAGGCGTAGATAAGGAGCAAGGATAATGATATCAAGGATAGATAAAAACTCTATACGTCAAAAGAGGCATCAGCGTACCCGCAGGCACATCCTGGGTACCGCCGAGCGCCCCAGGCTCAACGTATATCGCAGCCTGAACCACATTTACGCCCAGGTCATCGATGACGACGCTTCCCACACTCTGGCTGCCGCTTCCACTCTGGATGCGGAAGTCGCGGCCCAGCTTGAAGGCAAGACCAAGAGCGAAGCTGCCGAGATAGTGGGTGAAATGGTCGCCAAGAGGGCCATTGAAAAGGGTGTCAAGCAGGTAGTATTCGACCGCGGTGGTTATCTTTACACCGGCCGCGTTCAGAAGCTTGCCGACGGCGCTCGCAAGGCCGGGCTGGAATTCTAAGGAGGTCTAAATGCAAAAGCGTATCGATACACCCGAAGTGGAACTCAAGGAAAGGCTTGTATACATTAACCGCGTCGCCAAGGTCGTTAAGGGCGGCCGTAACTTCCGCTTCACCGCGCTGATGGTTGTCGGCGACGGCGAAGGCAGGGTCGGCGTTGGTCTTGGCAAGGCTACCGAGATTCCCGAAGCCGTGCGCAAGGGCGTTGCTGACGCCAAGCGCCACATGATACAGGTTCCCGTTGTTGGCACCACCATTCCGCACGCTGTGGAAGGCAAGTACAGCAAGGGCCATGTAAGGATGCTCCCCGCCGAAGAAGGTACCGGCGTTATCGCGGGCGGCCCCGTCCGTGCGGTGCTTGAAATGGTCGGCATAAAGGATATCCGCACCAAGAGCTACGGCTCCAACAACCCCGCTAACTGCGTCAAGGCGACCCTGGATGGACTCAGCCAGCTGCGCACTGCGGAAGAGATCGCGCGTCTGCGCGGCAAGACCGTGGAAGAGATCCTCGGCTGATAGGAGGAAACGATGGCTGAACTGAAAATAACCCTCGTAAAGAGCACCATTGGCGCGCTTGACGACCAGCAGGCTACCGTAAAGGCGCTGGGTCTGCATAAGACCAACAGCACCGTTATCAAGCCCGACAATGCGGCCGTGCGCGGCATGATCTTCAAGGTAAAGCACCTTGTAAAGGTCGAAGAAGTTTAATTCGGAGGTAGGAAGCATGAAACTACAAGAGTTAAGGCCGGCGGAGGGCTCCACCCAGTCCGTAAAGCGCGTAGGCCGCGGCACGGGCTCCGGCTTGGGCAAGACCTCCGGCAAGGGCCACAAGGGCCAGAAGGCCCGCAGCGGCAGCAAGAAGAACGGCTTTGAAGGCGGCCAGATGCCCCTTGCACGCCGTCTGCCTAAGCGCGGCTTCACCAACATTTTTGCTAAGGAATACACTGTTGTTAACGTCGGCGAGCTTGAAAAGCTGGAAAACGGCACCACCGTTACCGCAGAGCTTCTCAAGAAGCAGGGCATTATCAGCAAGATAGAGAAGGACGGACTTAAGGTTCTGGGTCGCGGCGAGCTGACCAAGAAGCTGGATGTCAAGGCCGCGAAGTTCTCTGAGACTGCTAAGAAGGCTATCGAGGCCGCTGGCGGAAGCGCAGAGGTGGTCTGATGTTTAGCACGCTCGTCAACGCATGGAAAATAAAGGATATCCGCACGAAGATGCTTTACACGATGCTGCTTATCGTGATCTATCGTTTGGGTTCCTTCATCCCCGTCCCCGGTGTGAACGCGGCAGCCATTACACAGTATGCAGAGCAGTACGATATGTTGGGATTCCTCAACCTGCTCTCCGGCGGCGCTTTCGGTGACTTTTCCATCTTTGCAATGGGCATTTCGCCATACATCACCGGCTCTATAATCATTCAATTGCTCACCATTGCCATCCCCAGCCTTGAAAGGCTTTCCAAGGAGGAGGATGGCAGGGAAAAGATCGAAGCCATTACCCGTTACACCGGCATCGGCCTTGCGCTGGTGCAGAGCATAGGTATCGTTGCCGGACTTCAGAACAGCAACTACGGCGGAAACGTGCTTGCAAGCACAGATAATCTTTTCCTCACTTATGCCACGATAGGTCTTGTGTGTACGGCTGGTACCGCGTTCCTGATGTGGATCGGCGAAAGGATAACTGAAAAGGGCATCGGCAACGGCGTCTCCTTCTTAATCTTCGCCTCCATCTGCGCTCGCGTTCCCACCGTTGTACTGAGTATCTGCAAGGCTGTGTTCGTAACCGGCCAGTATTACTGGTGGATACTGCCTATATTGATCGTGTTCGTACTGGCCATAGTGACCGGCGTCACCTTCATAGACCGCAGCGAACGCCGCATCCCTGTGCAGTATGCCAAGCGCGTGGTAGGCCGCAAGATGTACGGCGGCCAGAGCACCTTTATCCCCCTCAAGGCCAACGCCAACGGCGTTATGCCCCTGATCTTCGCAATGACCATTATGCAGGTCCCCGCGATGATCGGCCAGTTCTGGCCAGATGGCGGATTCTACAAGTTCTATATCAACTACATGAGCGCGAGCAGCGAGCATTGGTATGGACACCTTGTATATTATGTGATCTATTCGCTGCTGATAGTGGCCTTCGCTTACTTCTACACCACGATTTCCTTTAATCCCGTGGAAATAAGCAAGAACCTGCAGCAGAACGGCGGCTTTATACCGGGCATCCGTCCCGGCAGGCCCACCGGCGAATATCTGCAGAGGATAAGCAACCGCCTGACCCTGTTCGGCGCGATCTTCCTTATGATACTGGCCATAGTCCCCACGGTGCTGCTTGGTGCATTCGGACTCAGCTCCACCTTTGGCCCCACGAGCATACTGATAATGGTAAGCGTTGCCCTGGAGACCAGCGCGCAGCTCGAATCCATGATGCTCATGCGCCATTACAAGGGATTCCTTGGCTAAGAAAGCCGGATAGACACTATGAAGCTTATATTTCTTGGACCTCCGGGCGCCGGGAAAGGCACCCAAGCGGAGAGGATAAGCAAGCTTTATGGTATAGCCCATATCTCCACAGGGGATATGCTCCGCTCCCAGATGCGTGAAGGCACGCCGCTGGGGGCGGAAGCCAAAGGCTATATCGAGCGGGGCGAACTGGTTCCTGATGCGCTGATAATCGCAATGGTTGCCGAGCGCATAAAGGAAGCCGACTGTGAAAACGGATTCCTGTTCGATGGATTCCCCAGAACAGTTGCTCAGGCAGAAGCCCTGAATGATATATCGGACATTGACATGGTGATAGACATTGCCGTTCCTGCGGAGCGGATACTGGAGCGCATTGGCGGAAGACGCATGTGTTCCGGCTGCGGCGCAGGATACCACACATCCACCTATCACAAGGACACCTGCGAAAAATGCGGATCGCCTCTTTACATAAGGGACGACGATAAGCCGGAAACGGTGAAAAACCGCATCGCCGTATACGAAAGGCAGACCAAGCCCCTTATCGAGTATTACACGAGCAGGGGCAACCTGAGCCGCGTGAACGGCGACGACGCGCCGGATAATGTTTACGCAGACGTTGTGGCCGCTACGGAGAGGCTGAAATGAGCGAACGCATTACGATAAAGAGTCAACGCGAAATTGAACTGATGCGTGCTGCGGGCGCGGTGGTAAGGGACACGCTGCTGCTGCTTGAAAAAAGCGCGGCGATTGGCATGACGACCGAGGAGCTGAACAAGATCGCCGAAGATTTTATACGCTCTCAGGGCGCAATACCAAGCTTCCTTAACTACGAGGGCTATCCCAAGAGTATCTGCACAAGCGTGAACGAACAGGTGGTGCACGGCATCCCGGGCGGTTATAAGCTGAAGGATGGGGATATAATCAGCGTAGACGTGGGCGCCATACTGAATGGCTACCATGGCGACGCGGCCCGCACCATACTGATAGGCAACGTTAAGGATGAAGTGAAGCAGCTTGTTGAAGTGACAAGGGAATGCTTCTTCCGCGGGATGGAGCAGGCTGTTGCCGGAAACCACATTGCGGACATAGGCGCCGCGGTGGAACAATGCGCGCACGACCATGGCTACGGCGTGGTGCGTGAGCTTGTGGGTCACGGCATAGGCACCAGCATGCATGAACCGCCCGAAGTGCCCAACTTTGTTGATAAAAGGCACGGTAGAGGGCCAAGGCTTTATCCCGGTATGACGATAGCTATCGAGCCGATGATAACGCTTGGCACGGCGGACGTGGTGGTGCTCAAGGACGGATGGACGGTTGTGACGCGCGACGCGAAGCCCGCCGCCCATTACGAAAACACCGTTGCGATAACCGCAAACGGGAAGCCCGAAATACTGACGCTTTGAGGTGCAGCCGATGGCTGGAACTGAAAAGACAGACGGCCTGATGGGACGTATAGCCGTTTCCAAGGCCGGCAGGGATAAGGGCATACGTTACGCCGTGATAGGCACGAATGACGACGGGACGCTGATGCTGTGCGACGGAAAAGCGCACAAGGCGGCAAAGCCCAAGAAGAAAAAGCCCAAGCATTTGCAATTTGAAGCCGAACGGATAGAGAATATCAGCGCGATACTTTCTGCCAAAGGCGGAACGGCCGATGCGGCTTTACGCCGCGCACTGAAAACGGGCGCGGTTCACCATGAGGACGATATATTATAGGGAGGTATAGCTTGTCAAAGACCGATGTTATCGAGGTTGAGGGTCTGGTCACAGACCTTTACCCCAACGCGATGTTTGAGGTAGAGCTCGAAAACGGGCACAAGATATTGGCAAATATTTCAGGCAAGCTGCGCATGAATTTCATACGCATTTTGCCGGGAGACAAAGTAACCGTTGAAATGTCTCCTTATGACCTTACGCGCGGCCGCATAACGTGGCGCGCAAAGAATTAACGGGAGGATAAAACAATGAAAGTTAGGCCTTCAGTCAAACCCATTTGCGAAAAGTGCAAGATCATCAAGCGCAAGGGCCGCGTGATGGTGATTTGCGAGAATCCTCGCCATAAGCAGAAGCAGGGCTAAGCAAACGGCCCCAAGGCGAGAAGATATACAAAGGAGAGCGCCACACTGGATAATTTCATCCGGCTCTTCGAAAGGTTTCGAGCTCAACGCTATGGGCTCCGTCAGGCGGTAATTGCGCCGCCAGACATATTAGAAATCTGCTCCACGGTGTGCGGAGCGGGCTTCTAATAGCGGAAACAGCCGCCGGTGCGGCTGCCGCGGAGGAAACGACGCGGAAACCGGCGGGTACATATATATTTGAACCAAAATTTACGGAGGTGTACAAACTTTATGGCACGTATTTCTGGCGTGGACCTGCCCAGAGACAAGCGGGTTGAGATCGGCCTGACCTACATTTACGGTATCGGCCGCAAGACCGCTACGGACATCCTCGCAGCCACGGGCGTCGATCCTGACATCCGCGTGCGCGACCTGAGCGAAGCCGATGTGGCCAAACTTAGGGACTATATCGACCATAACATAAAGGTGGAAGGCGATCTGAGGAGAGAGACTTCCATGAACATCAAGAGGCTGATCGAGATCGGCTGCTACCGCGGCGTAAGGCATCGTAAGGGCCTGCCCGTGCGTGGCCAGAGCACCAAGCAGAACGCCCGCACCCGCAAGGGTCCCAAGCGTCAGGTTGGCGGCAAGAAGAAATAAGGGAGGTTAATGCAAAATGGCAGCAGCAAAAGGTAAGGTCAAGAAAGCGGGTACCCGCAAACGCCGCGAAAAGAAGAACATAGAGCGCGGCGCTGCCCATATCCGTTCCTCCTTCAATAACACGATGGTAACCATCACCGACCTGCAGGGCAACGCCATATCCTGGGCGTCCGCCGGCGGACTTGGCTTCAGGGGCAGCAAGAAGAGCACTCCTTTCGCCGCGCAGACCGCCAGCGAGACCGCGGCTAAGGCCGCCATGGAACATGGCCTCCGCACTGTGGAAGTCTATGTGAAGGGACCCGGCTCCGGCCGTGAGGCCGCCATCCGCGCCCTCCAGACCGCAGGCCTTGAGGTCAACATGATAAAGGACGTGACGCCCATACCGCACAACGGTTGCCGTCCGCCCAAGCGCAGAAGAGTTTAAGGAGACAGACAAATGGCAAGATATACTGAATCCGTTTGCAGACAGTGCCGCAGGGAAGGCGAGAAGCTCTTCCTTAAGGGCGACCGTTGCTACACAGCAAAGTGCGCTATCATCAAGCGCCACACCCCCCCGGGACAGCATGGCCAGGCCAGGCAGCGTAAGCAGAGCGAATACGGCCTGCAGCTGCGCGAAAAGCAGAAGTGCCGCCGTGCCTATGGCATCAGCGAGTCCCAGTTCCGCAAGTACTACGACATGGCCAGCAATATGCGCGGCATAACCGGTGACAACATGCTGTGCCTGCTCGAGAGAAGGCTTGACAACGTGGTGTATCGCCTGGGCTTCGCTCCCAGCCGTCCCATGGCCCGTCAGCTCGTTAACCATGGCCACATCCGCGTAGACGGTCAGAAGGTCGACATCGCTTCCTATCTTGTGAAGCCCGGCCAGACCATCACCGTGCGCGAGCGCAGCCGCGACATGGCCAACTTCAAGGACCTGCGCGAGCAGGGCGCCAGCAAGCCCATACCCAAGTGGCTTGAGCTTGACAGTGAGAATCTCACCGGCAAGATCGCCCAGATGCCCCAGCGCGACGATATCGACCTCACCGTTGAGGAAAACCTCATCGTCGAGTTCTACTCCAGGTAATGAAGCGGTCCGCGACCCTTATCGACTGACCAAACATCAAGAGAGGGGATGGAAAAATGATAGAAATCGAAAGACCCAGGATCGAGTGCGAGGAAATATCCGACAGCTATGGTCGCTTTGTGGTGGAGCCGCTGGAACGCGGCTTCGGCACCACCCTTGGCAATTCACTGCGCAGGGTGCTGCTTTCCTCCTTGCCCGGCGTGGCCGCCTCTGCCATAAGGATAGACGGCGTGCTGCATGAGTTCACTACCATCGAAGGCGTTCGCGAGGACGTTACCGAGATAGTACTCAATATAAAAGAGCTGTGCGTTAAGCTGCACAGCGAAGGCCCCAAGAAGGTCACGATCAGCGCTCATGGAGAGTGCGAGGTGAAGGCAGGCGACATAACCGCCGATTCGGACGTTGAAATAATGAATCCGGATCTGCACATTGCCAGCCTTGGCCCCAACGGCAAGCTTGAGATGGAGATTATACTTGAGCATGGCCGCGGATACGTCTCCGCTGACAAGAACAAGCGCCCCGATATGCCTATTGGGCAGATCGCGGTTGACTCCATATTCACTCCCATACGCAAGGTGAATTTCCGCGTGGAAAACACCCGTGTTGGTCAGATAACCGATTATGATAAGCTGACGCTTGAAATCTGGACGGATGAAACCATTCGTCCGGACGAGGCGGTAAGCTTAGCGGCCAAGATTTTGACCGAGCATCTGTATCTGTTCATCAATTTGACCGAACATGTTCAGGGCGTAGAAATAATGGTTGAAAAGGAAGAGGACAAGAAGGAAAAGATCCTTGAAATGACGATAGAGGAGCTTGACCTGTCCGTGCGTTCCTACAACTGCCTCAAGCGCGCAGGCATCAACACTGTTGAAGAGCTTGTTCAGCGCAACGAGGAAGAAATGATGAAGGTTCGTAACCTTGGCCGTAAGTCGCTTGAGGAAGTCCAGCAGAAACTGGTTGGACTGGGCCTCTCGCTCCGTCACAACGAAGACTAATTAGGAGGAAAAACAAATGCCAAACCGTAAACTTGGCAAGGCGAGCGATCACCGCAACGCAATGCTGCGCAATCTGACCACGGCGCTGCTGTGGAACGGCAAAATCGTTACCACCGAAGCCCGCGCGAAGGAGATCCGCCCCATAGCTGAGAAGCTGATCACCCTTGCCGTAAGCGAATACAAGAACACCGTTACCGTAGAGAAGGAAACCCGCAACGAGAAGCAGCAGATAGTCAAGGTTGAAAAGACCAACGACATGCCTTCCAAGCTCCATGCCCGCAGGCAGATGATGGTTTATCTGTACAACACTCCCCTGCCCAAGAAGGACAAGAAGAGCAAGAGCGAGTATGCCGAGCGCGCCAAGCAGACTCCTAACCCCGTGGTTGAGAAGCTGTTCCGCGAAATCGCGCCCAAGTACGATGGACGCAAGGGCGGCTACACCCGCATCTACAAGCTGGGACCCCGTCGCGGCGACGCTACCGAGATGGCAGTTATCGAGCTTGTTTGATAAAGCAAGCTGACAAACAAAAATTATCGGGCCGTTTACACAGCGGCCCGATTTTTTGATATAATAGCGGTAAAATTTAACACGCATTGGAGAGATTATGTTTTTTGCAATACTTGCTATCGTTTTGACCGTGCTTTTCATGTGCATACCCGTTGCGGCGCTGGTGGTGGTGCACCGCTCAAGCGTTAAACTGATGAAGCCGCTTGGCGTGGGCATAACGGCCATACTTGCATCCTCTGTAATAAGCGCGGCGGTGCTGCTGCTTTATGAGGACGGCGGGGTAGCCTTTTTGCAGACGGGATGGGCAGCCGCGATACGCTGGATACTGCTTGGCGCGGTGGAAGCGATGGCGCTGTATGCTATATACAAGGCGGTTTACAGGGGCGAGATAAGCCTTATGGAAGCGGTATGCGTAAGCGTTGGCATGTGCATACCCATGCTGTACAGCCGCGCGCTGAGCGTTGCTATGACGCACATACAGCTTGTGCAGCAGGGCGTATCCGCAGCGGACGGATGGCAGTTTTTCTATCTTACGCTGCCGTCCGTAATAATGGTATTCTTCCAGCCGGTGATGGCCATATTTATGGCGATAACCATGCGGCGCGGCAAATGGTACATAGGCGCGGCGGCATACGCCGTGATGAGCGCGCTGTGCTATAACATGAACGAAATCTGCACCGTGCTCGGCGCGGGCGGATGGCTGAAGATAGTTATATGGATAATTCTGCTTGCGGCGGCGCTTATGCAGATATATTACATAAAGCAGCACTATAAAGAATTGCCGCAGCCTGCGGCGAAGGCCAACGGCGCGCACACGCGGCTGAAGGACGATAAATATGCCTGGCCGGACGATTCCGCGTTCTTTGACGGGGAAAAGCCGAAGCAGATACATAACGGCGGCAAAAAGAAGAAATGACCGATATGCAATGGGGAGGATCAGCGCCTCCCCATCATATTGCCCAAAAGCTGGGCAAGCATAAGCGGATTCATGCCGCCGCCGGATTGGCCAAGCGGGGAGCCGCCTTTGCCCATGCCGCCAAGGCTGCTCAAGAGCTGCATAAGCTGCATGGTATCGCCCATGCCGCCCAGGTTAGGCATGGGCTGCGGGCCCTGCGCGGGACGTTGGGGCGGGGCGTACTGCGGGGGAGCATACTGCGGCGGTGGCGGGGCATATTGCCGCTGCGGCAGGGGAATATCCAGCATTTTTGCTATGTGCTCGCGTTCCCCGGGGGCAAGGAAAGGCTCCATCGCGCCAAGATATTCGGCCGCGCGGTCGCGCCCCTGCTCATTGCGTATGCGGGAAGCCATTGTATACGCGGGGGAATACTGCGCCCCCTGCTGCCGGTCCCGCTGCGGCTGCGGAATGGTATTGTTCAGCGTGCGCTGCATAATATGCCCCCCTTAAAGATACATCTATTCCAATGTATGCAAAAGGGCGGAATTTTGAACCAAGCCGAACCATTGAGAGCATTGCATCATATAATAGGCTGAAGGGAGATGATGCAATGAAAAGGGACCTGAGGGGATACGGACGGGGAGAGCAGCGGCCGAACTACGAAAGCATGGCGCAGAATGCCATGAATTCAGCCAATCCCGAGCAGCTGAAAAGCATGGAGGACGCGATGAACTACTATGGCGGCAAAAGCGAAGGCGAGCTGATGGAGGAACTGATGCGCGGCAAAAGCAGCGGCATGATAGACGAAGCGAAGCTGAACGACGTTGCGGCGCGCATAGCGCCGATGCTCACGCCGGAGCAGCTTTCGCGGCTGAGCGCGGTCATGGAAAGGCTGAGGCAATAAAAAATGCCCTGCTGCGCGGATGAACGCGGGCAGGGCAGCTTAATATGGACAATATTCGGGACTATATATCCTTAGCGCAGCAGTAGAAGTCCGCATCGTATATATTCGCCCGGCCGCAGAGCCGGTAGCCGATGCGCTCATATATACTGTACGCGGTGGGATTATCCGTGGCGACCAGCAGCCAAAGCGCATCCGCGCCGCGGCGCTTTGCCTCCGCTTCGGCATGATGCATCATATATTCGCCTATGCCGCGGCGGCGATAGTTCACGTCAACACACAAACGGCAAAGCATGCACGGGCGCTTGCTGTCCGGCCAGTTTGCGCCGGGCACGCCGAGCACGTCCTCAAATTCTTCGGGGGCGGTGGTGGCGACGATTATTGAAACGAGTTTATTATCGATGAAATAGCCGAAAAGCTCGCCCGCGACGGCGTCCTGCTCGAATAATTCCAATGTTGGGTAATCTTCGTTCCAATGGCTGAAGGTAGGCTTTATGCTGTCCGCAAGGGCGTTGGCAAGGGGCGCTTCTTCGCGCGAAAGGGCGCGGAACACGCCCGCATCAAGTTCAAAGGACAATGGGTATCACCTCTGTTTACAAAAAATCCACACTATAAATTCGCCATAGGCGCGGCTTTTCCTGCATGGTGCGTTGTGGCGGGGCGGGTATTGTGCTATACTTTATGGCATGGAAAAGAAATGGCAGCTTTGGGCGGGCATAGCATCGGCCACGCTCGTATCGATAATATTCATATGGCGAAGCCTTACGCGGAACGCTTCCGTGTTGGGGCTTATTGCGGGCGGAATAATGGCGGCGCTGTTTGCGGCGCTTATGGTTGCGCTGTGCGCGCGGCCCTTTGCGGCGCTGAAGGGCAGCTATTTAAGCCCAGACGAACTGCTTGGGGCAAGGAGCCTGAGGCGCAGCAGAAGGCACCCGTGGGGCGAGATAGTGCTGTTTGTGCTGATGACGCGCATTGCGGCGCTGCTGATAGGATATCTGCTTTACCGCTACGGCAGGGCGTATCCCGGCGGAATGTGGAACACGCTTGCAAGCGTATGGGAGCACAGCGATTCGCCAAGCTATCTTGGCATAGCGGAGCGGTGGTATGTTACGGAAGGCGACCCGCGGTTCCATATTGTATTCTTCCCGTTTTACCCGTGCGCCATATGGCTGTTTAACCTTATATTCAACAATTCGCTGATATCGGCAATGGTTGTATCTGCCGCGGCGTCGGCAGTAGGGGCCGTATTCGTATATGAAGCGGCAGCGCTGGACATGGAGCGTGACGCGGCGCTGAGGGCCGTAAAATACATGCTTGTATTTCCGGCGGCGTTTTTCCTTACCGCGCCGATGAGTGAGGCGCTGTTCATAATGCTAAGCGCGGCGGCAATATACTTCACGCGGAAGAAGCAATATCTTTGGGCATGCGTATTCGGCGCGCTTTCGGGCTTCACGCGCTCGGTAGGCGGGCTGATAATTGTATTTATTGCCTGGGAAATAGCGGAGGATTTCATAACGGCGTATCGAATGGGCACGATAAAGGAAGAAAGGCGTGCGCTTATACTAAACGCGCTGTGCCTGATGATAGTTCCGCTGGGGCTGACAGGCTATCTTTACATCAACTATGCCGTGACTGGGAACGCGCTCACATTCATGAAGTATCAAAAGGAGCATTGGTCGCAGGGCTTCGGGCTGTTCTTTGAAACGGCGGCAACGCAGGCGGATGCGGCGGCGCGCGCGGCGCAGCGCGGGAACACGGGCGAGCTGTGGGGACTTTGGATACCCAACCTTACGGCGAGCATTGCGGCGCTTATAATGATGCTGACGGGCGCAAAGAAGCTGAGGCCGGCATACACGGCGTATTTCCTTGCGTATTTTGCGGTGGCATGCGGAGCAACGTGGCTTTTGAGTTCCCCGCGCTACCTTACGGCGTGCATACCGCTGATGCTTGCGGCGGCGAACGCAAGCGGCGAACGGCGCACGGACATTGCAATGACGGCTGCATGCACGATGATGCAGGCGGCGTATCTTTACATGTATGTGAACGGGTATTACGTTTATTGATAAAAAGCGACTCATTTCCACTTGAAATCCGCGCAAAATAGTTGTACTATAAAAAAGGCGCACATCGGAAGCAGGCTCAGCCCGCTTCCTTTTATTGTTTAATAGAGAGCTTTTCAGGAGGAAATGATGAGGCAGGGATTTGACAACGCGAAGTACCTTTCTATGCAGTCGGAGCATATATTGAGCAGGATAGATCAGTTTGGCGGCAAGCTGTATTTGGAATTCGGCGGCAAGCTGTTTGACGATTATCATGCATCGCGCGTGCTGCCGGGCTTTGAGCCGGACAGCAAGGTGCGTATGCTTATGCAGCTAAAGGACAAGGCGGAGATTGTTATCGCCATAAATGCATCGGACATAGAAAAGAACAAGGTTCGCGGGGATCTCGGCATAACATATGATTTGGACGTATTAAGGCTTATCGACGCATTCCGCGCGATAGGGCTTTATGTTGGCAGCGTGGTGCTTACGCAGTACCGTGGGCAAAGCGTTGCGGATGCGTTCCGGCAGCGGCTTGAAGGGCTGGGCATCCGCGTATACAGGCATTATCCGATAGAGGGCTATCCGAGCAACGTGGAGCTGATAGTCAGCCCCGAAGGCTACGGCAAGGACGAATACATAGAAACCAGCAGGCCGCTGATAGTTGTTACCGCGCCGGGACCGGGCAGCGGAAAGATGGCGGTGTGCCTGAGCCAGCTTTATCATGAGCATCAGCGCGGCGTAAGGGCGGGATACGCCAAGTTTGAAACGTTCCCGATATGGAACCTGCCGCTGAAGCACCCGGTAAACATTGCGTATGAGGCAGCGACGGCTGACCTTAACGACGTGAACATGATAGACCCGTTCCACCTGGAGGCATACGGCAAAACGGCTGTGAATTACAACAGGGACGTTGAAATATTCCCCGTGCTTGCGGCGATATTTAAGCAGATATACGGCGAATGCCCCTATAAATCCCCAACCGACATGGGCGTGAACATGGCGGGCTGCTGCATAATAGACGACGAAGCCTGCCGCGAAGCATCTAATCAGGAGATAATACGCCGCTATTATGCCGAAATGTGCCAGCACAGGCAGGGCATGCGGGACGAAAGCACGGTGCAGAAGCTGCGCCTGCTTATGAACCAGGCGGGGCTGACGGAGGCGGACAGGCCGGTTATAGCCAAGTGCCTTGAAAAGGCGGAGGCCACGGGACAGCCCGCGGCGGCATTGCAGCTGCCGGACGGGCGGATAATAACGGGCAAAACGTCCAATCTGCTGGGGGCGAGCGCGGCGCTGCTGCTGAACGCGCTGAAGGCGCTGGGCGGAATAAAGGACGACATGCACCTTATTTCCCCGATAATAATTGGGCCTATACAGGACCTGAAAATAAAGCACCTTGGCAACCACAACCCGCGCCTGCATACGGACGAGATACTTATTGCCCTTTCCATATGCGCGGCAACAAACCCCACGGCGGATCTTGCCATGCGGCAGCTTAGCAAGCTGAGGGGATGCGAAGCGCATTCCTCGGTAATTCTTTCCGGCGTAGACGTGGCAACATTCAGAAAGCTTGGCGTTAATCTGACCTGCGAACCACGATACCAGACCAAGAAGCTTTTCCATAAATAATATATAATTTTCCATTTAACAATGTTGCCACCATTTTGGGCTGAGTTTATGGTATGCTATAAGCAAAGGTTGGTGAATGAGATACGGACATGAATGTGCTGTTTTTTCTGAGGCCAAAGGTTAGCACGGCCTATATCTATTATGACAACACCCTGAGGCAGGGGCTTGAGAAGCTGAGACACTACGGCTATACCGCCATACCCGTTATAGACAGGGACGGCAAATACAGGGGAACCGTTACCGAGGGCGACTTTTTATGGAAGCTGACGGATGAATCCGCATGGGATAACCATGCGCAGGAGCGGCTGTATGTTAAGGACATACTCAAGGCGGACCGCAACAGGGCCGTTAACGTGAACGCATCGCTTGAGGATCTTTTCCTGATGGCGCGGAACCAGAACTTTGTTCCCGTGACGGACGACTTAGGCTCGTTCATAGGCATTGTTACCAGGCGCGATATACTGCAATATTACTATAAGCTTACCCATCCCGAAATCGCGCAGAAGCAGGAAAATGCCGCGGCGGCAAACGCGGAAGGGGCATAAACCGTGGGAGATTTTTACGAAGGACGCATATTCCGCCCGCCGAGCGAGGCATACAGCCTTATAGTACAATCCACCATAGGGTGCAGCCACAACCGCTGCGCTTTTTGCACAATGTATAAGGAAAAGCAGTTCCGCATAAGAAGCACGGAGGACGTTATAGCTGACCTTGAGCGCGCGCGCGGATTTGCAAGCAGCATAAAGCGAATATTTTTTGCCGACGGCGATGCCTTCATACGCAAAAGCGAGGAGCAGCTGAAGATAAGCGCGGCGGTGAAGCGCATATTCCCCGAATGCGAAAGGGTGAGCATGTATGCTTCACCAAAAAGCGTGCTTATAAAGACGGATGACGAGCTGAAGGCGCTGCATGACGCGGGCACGGAGCTATTATACATGGGCCTTGAATCGGGCGACGAGAACGTGCTCAAGCGCATAAATAAGGGCGCAACGGCGGAGGAAATAATACTTGCCGGTCAGCGGGCCAAGCAGGCGGGATTTGCGGTATCGCTCACGGCGATACTTGGCCTTGCGGGGGACGAAGGCTCCGCCGCACACGCGAAGGCCACGGCAGAAGCCGTAAGCCGCATGAAGCCGGACTATTTCGGCCTGCTCTCGCTTATGCTTGAGCCGGGCTGCCCAATGTACGACGAATACAGGGCGGGTAGGCTGAAGCCTGTCGGGCCTGCGACGGCGCTTGAAGAATGCAGAATAATGCTTGAAAACATGGATAGCGAGGGCACGGTGTTCCGCGCGAACCATGCATCCAACTACATAAACCTTAAAGGAACGCTTAATACGGACACGCCGCGCATGTTAAGAGAGATTGACCGTGCGCTTAGCGGCCGGGCGCCGATAAAGGACGAAGCGTGGAGAAGATTATAAAACTATGCAACATAGGGGCGGCTTTTGCCGCCCTTGTGTGCGTATTTTGGCACAAGTTTGGGGATGCACCGTAAAGAAAGCGTTAAGATGACGCGCTAAGCCGTAAAGAGAGCATTTATTATGGCCTAAGTGGACAATATGCGGCATTGCAATAAAATGAAAATAGTTGTACATTTATAATACGAGGAAGCTATCATGGTAAAGGGGATACACATGGACTCGTCTGCGAAGAAGAAAAACGCGAAGTTAACCTGGCGCGACGTTGGAATAACGATCGGCACGTTAGCGGCAACAACGCTTCTGTGCTACGCGCTGAGACCGTTTGCAGGGGAAGAAAAGTTCGAAGCGATATTGTTCGTCGTGGCGGTGCTTATAATTTCCCGCTTTACGAACGGATATGTTTACGGCGTGGCGGCAAGCATACTGGGTGTGCTGATAGTGAACTGCATTTTTACATATCCGTATTACCAGCTTAACTTTACATTGACGGGATACCCGATAGCGATACTTAGCATGCTGTCGGCGGCCATGATAACGGGCACGCTGACCACAAGAATAAAAGAACAGGAACAATTAAAGATAGACGCCGAACGGGAGCGGACGCGAAGCAATCTGCTGCGCGCAGTTTCACACGATCTGAGAACCCCGCTGACAGCCATAAGCGGCGCGTGCAGCGTGCTGAAGGAAGGCGGAGATACGCTGAGCGAGCAGGAAAAGAACAAGCTGCTTAACCAAATAGAGGAAGACTCGCAATGGCTGATAAGATTGGTTGAAAACCTGCTTATAGTTACGCGGATAGACGCGCCGGACGGCGGGGCGAACATAGCAAAAGAAAGCGAAGTTGTTGAAGAGGTTGCGGCATCTGCGCTAACGCAGTTCAGAAAGCATTTCCCAAACGTGAAGGTGGAAACACATATGCCGGATGAGCTGCTGCTGGTTCCCATGGACGGGATGCTTATAAGGCAGGTAATTATGAACCTGTTTGAAAACGCGGCGATACACGCCGACGGCATGACGAAGATAACGCTAGACATATCGCGCGAGGGCGAAAACGCCGTTTTCCGCGTGACGGACGATGGGCGGGGAATAGACCCGAACCTGCTGCCGCACATATTGGAGGGGGACTTTAAACGCAGCGTTGGCAGCAGCGAGGATAAAAAGCGAAACATGGGCATAGGCCTTAGCGTATGCAGCACCATAATAAGCGCGCATGAAGGAAAAATGCGGGCCTATAATGGGCAGAACGGCGGGGCTGTATTTGAATTCACGCTTCCGCTGGACATGGCGGAAATGGAACTGTATGACTATGACGAGCAACAGGAGGACGAATGAGCAATAAATACCTAATAGTTATAGTAGAGGATGAATATAATATCTCAAGCTTTGTGAGCGCGGTGCTTCAGGCCAACGGGTTCGATACGATGGTTGCGCGCAACGGGGCGGAGGCGATAATACTTATAACGTCGCATTGTCCGGATTTGGTGTTGCTTGACCTTGGGCTGCCGGACATGGACGGACAGGGCATAATAGAAAACGTGCGCGGCTGGTCGAATGTGCCCATAATAGTGGTTTCCGCACGCACAAGGGAGCGGGACAAGGTTATGGCGCTGGAATCGGGCGCGGACGATTACATTACAAAGCCGTTCGGCACGAGCGAACTGCTTGCCCGCATACGTACGGCGCTCAGGCATGTTCAGCTGAGGGAAGGCGAGCAGGCGCAGCGGCAGACAGGCGTTTTTCATACGGGCGACCTTGAAGTGGACTACGATAAGCGGCGCGTATATGTGAACGGGGAAGACGCGCATCTGACCCAAAATGAGTATAAAATAGTGGCGCTGCTGAGCAAATACTCCGGCCGCGTGCTTACATATGATTCAATAATAAAGCATATTTGGGGCCCAAACGCCAAACAGGGCAACCAGATACTGCGCGTTAACATGGCGAATATTCGCCGCAAAATAGAACCTTCCACTGCGGAGCCGCGCTACATTATGACAGAGATGGGCGTGGGCTACCGCATGGCGGAAGGCGAGGATTAAAAAGAAAATAACAGGGAGCAGCTGAGTTGAGGCTGCTCCCTTGTTTTTTATATTGCACTGCGGTTTATGGGCATGCTCATGCACCGGGGGCCGCCGCGCCCGCGCACAAGCTCGCCCGCGGGGACGAGATTCAGCTTTATGCCGGCCTTAATGAGAAGCTCGTTAGTAACCTCGTTGCGGTCATATACGGCAATGTTGCCCGGGGACAGCGTGAGCGAATTCGAGCCCATGTTCCAATGCTCCCGCGCGGCAATTATTGGATCGCCCCCGCCCATTTCAATGAACTTTACCGCGGGCAGGCCAAGGCAGCGGGCAAATATTTTATTCACCGGATCGGTAGTGCAGGAAATGGAAAGCTTCCCGGGCTTGCCGGTAAGCTCGTATACGTCAAACTGCTTTTCATATATGCAGGGGTGGGTTATGAACTTATCGTAATCCACCATTGTGCACAGCACGTCAAGGTGCATAAACTTGCGCGAGCGGGGATTGTTGAAAACCAATATGCGCTCAAACCCTTCCGCAAAAACGCGGTTGGCAAGCATTTCCACCGCGGCAATGTTCGTGCGCTCTCCACAGCCGATTGCAAGCAGCTTATCGGAAAGAATAAGCACGTCCCCGCCTTCCATATTATACCGCTGCTCATTATCATACCACAGCGGCACGGGAGAAGCGGTGAACAGGGGATGATAGTCGTGTATATAGCGGGTAAACAGCGTTTCACGGCTGCGGGAGGGCATGCTCATGCTGCTTATTACCATGCCGCCGCCAATGCACATGGACGTATCCCGCGTGAAGTAAATATTCGGCATTGGGTCGAGTATAAACGGATAAACATTGGTAACGTCAAGCGCTATGCGGTTGCCTGGAATGGCAGCAAGGTCGCGCGGGCGTATGCCGCGAGCCACGGCATCGAACAAGTCGCTTGGAGATTTGGGCAAAAGATAGGCGCGTATGGCATCGCGCACGGCGTCTCCGGGGATGGGGCTTTGGGTTAAGAAATCCTCTATATATTGAAGCCTTAATTTATCGTTCGCAATAACTTCGCAGAAAAGGTCTTTAAGATAATATACGGCTGCTCCGTTTTCGCGTAAGATTTCGGCAAAGCGGTCGTGATCCCGCTGCGCCGCAGGAAGATAGAGCGTATCGTCTATGAGCATATCGTCAAAAAAATCCGGCGTGACCTGGTTCAATTCATCGCCCGGACGGTGCAGCATAACGGCGTTAAGCTTGCCTATTTCGGAAAATTGGTTTACAAATCTGTCCATGCGCCACCTCTAAAAATGCATAAAGTGTTTGCATATACATAATGTATATGCAATGCTATTATACAACATGAGCGGAGTATTGTCCATAGCGCAAAGGGGTGCAAATGAGTAAAAAGCGGCTGTTTTTGCCCTAAAACGGCATTGGATATAATATATTTGTCAAAGAAATGGCGAAATGCTTCCGCGGCCTTGTTTTGCGCACAAAATAAGAGTATAATTACTAATATAAGTCGGGGTTAGCCCGGCATAAGGAATATAACTATGTGTTAAGGAGAAAAGATATGGTTTACGACAGGATCTATAACTTCTCTGCCGGCCCCTCTATGCTTCCGGTAGAGGTGCTTGAAAGCGCAAGGGACAACATGCTCAACTACGAAGGCAGCGGCATGAGCGTAATGGAAATGAGCCACCGCTCCAAGGCTTACGACGACATAATCGTTAAGGCCGAATCCCAGATGCGCAAGGTAATGAACATCCCCGATAACTACAAGGTAATATTCATGCAGGGCGGCGCGACGCTTCAGTTTGCGATGGTTCCGCTCAACCTGATGAACAAGAACCACAAGGCCGACTATATTGTGACTGGCAATTTCTCCGGCAAGGCCGCCAAGGAAGCCGAAAAGTACGGCAAGGTAAACATCGCCTGGACCGGTAAGGACATTGGCTTCTCCCGCATTCCCCGCCAGGAAGAGCTGAAGCTCGATCCCGAGGCGGACTATGTGCATATCTGCTTCAACAACACCATATACGGCTCCTGCTGGGATTATATTCCCGATACCGGAAACGTGCCCCTGGTCGCCGATATGTCCAGCTGCATAATGAGCGAACCCATAGACGTATCCAAGTTCGCCCTTATATATGCCGGCGCGCAGAAGAACGTTGCCCCCGCGGGCCTGACCATAGTTATAGTGCGCGAGGACATGCTGGGCAACGTGAACCCCATCACCCCCACCATGTGCGACTATACCATAAATGCAGAGGCCAAGAGCATGCACAATACCCCGCCCTGCTGGTGCATTTACATATGCAAGCTGGTAATGGATTGGCTGCTTGAAAACGGCGGGCTTGAGGCGCGCAAGGCCATAAACGAAAAGAAGGCCGCGCTGCTTTACGATTGCCTTGATCATTCCGATTTCTATACCACCATCATAGAGCCGGGCAGCCGTTCCAAGATGAACGTCCGCTTCAATACGCCCAATGCGGATCTTGACGCGAAGTTCGTTAAGGAAAGCGTTGCGGCCGGTATGTCCAACCTTAAGGCGCACCGTTCCACCGGCGGCCTGAGGGCGAGCATATATAACTGCATGCCCATGGAAGGCGTTGAATACCTTGTGGAATTCATGAAGAAGTTTGAAGCCGAGAACAAGTAATAAGGAGAAACGAAAATGAGGATACTTGCATCCGACGGAATGGATAAGAGCGCGATAGCGGCGCTGAAGGAAATGGGCCACGAGGTAGTGGAGCAGTTTTACGAGCCCGAAGAGTTGGCCGAACAGGTAAAGCAGTACGACATTCTGGTTGTGCGCAGCGCGACCAAGGTACGCAAGCCCATAATTGACGCGGCAAAGGAAACCGGCAGGCTGAAGCTGATAATCCGCGGCGGCGTTGGCGTGGACAACATAGACGTGGCTTACGCGGAAGAAAACGGCATACATGTGCGCAACACCCCGCGCGCTTCCAGCAACACCGTTGCGGAGCTTGCCCTTGCGCATATGCTTTCAGTCGCCCGCTTCATATCCATCGCCGGCCACACCATGCGCGAGGATAAGTGGGAAAAGAAAACCTACAAGGGAATTGAGCTTGCGGGCAGGACACTGGGCGTTATAGGCTACGGCCGCATTGGCCAGTCCCTTGGCGCGAAGGCGCAGGCGCTGGGCATGAAGGTGCTGGCGTATGATATATTCAAGGCGGAAGGCCTTGAGAACGAGAACATGAAGTACGTTGAAATGGACGAACTGCTCGCCAATTCCGACTTCATATCCGTACACACCCCCAGCATAGACGGCAAGCCCCTGATAAACGCCGATACCATCGCCAAGATGAAGGACGGTGCAATAGTTATAAACACCAGCCGCGGCAACAACGTGGACGAGGACGCATTGCTTGCGGCCCTTGAAAGCGGCAAGCTGCGCGGCGCGGGCCTTGACGTGTTCGCCGAAGAGCCCGCCAAGAACCATGCGCTTTACAGCCATCCCCATGTGAGCTGCACGCCGCACATAGGCGCGCAGACCGCAGAGGCGCAGAAGCGCGTTGGCGCGGAGATTGTTGACATAATCAAGAACTTCGCGTAAAGCAAAACACAGCGCAACAGCAAAAGGCCGCGGAGGGTTATCCCCGCGGCCTTTATATTGCACATCGGCTTAGGTTTGCGGAACGGCAAGCATTTTTACGGAGCGGAACGTGATATAGTCCGCCTTGGCTATGTATTGCTCAAAGGCCTGCTGCGCCGCCGCGTCAAGCTGCACTATTTCAACTATCACCGTATCGCTCTGCGGGTCGTAATTTACAGAGCTGAGGCGGATAAGGTCGCGCTGCTCCTCGGGCAGCTCAAGATACTTTGTGAGCATATTATGCGTTATGCCGCGCATGTATTCGGCGTTGGCGTAGGAAGGCATTTTGGAGGGCTGAATGTTTATATATGCCATGTCAACCTTGCCCGTGGCCTTCAGCTCATCGGCAATTTTGGCTATGTTCGCCGAGGATGATACGCGCACGCCGAGCTTGCCGCCGTTATCTTTATCGATATATATGCCAAAGTATACGCTGCTGTAATTCGCTTCAAAGAATGTGCGTACACTGCCCGCGTACAGCAAGGATATACCGGCCGTATTAAGATGCTTGAAATATTTCTTGTATACGAATGCGGTGCTGCCGCTCCAGTTTATTTCTATCCATTTTCCGCGCACGGCAATAACCGTTATTAGGCTGCCTTTGGGCAATTTACCGAGCTTTGTTGATGCTGTGCTTGCCTCGCTGCGCACGTTTACGGTGCTTTTGGCTGTCAGCACGGTGCCTGCGGCGATGGGCTTTTCGCGCGTGAGATACTTTGCGAAAACATAGCCTTCGGCATCGCCGCTTTTTACCTTTGCCCATTTGCCGGAACGCTTGAGATATTCAACCTGCTCGTCTGTTTGCAGTTCGCGTATAACGTCGTATTGCGTGCCGGGGCCTGTGCGCATGTTCACGGGTTCCGTGGCATAGCGGTAATCATTGCCCGCGGCAAGCACGCCAAGCGGCAGCGCAGCAAGCGCGAATAACAGTACAAGTATTAACGAGATGTGCCTTTTCATATGGTTACCTCCTTACAATAATATTCTTTTTTCACCTGAAACAACATTAGTTTTGCAGCCCGGCGAATGCCGAACGCAATGCGACTATCTTTTGACTTTATTCTAACAGAATAAGGGGGGGGTGTCAACCAAGCGGCGGCGTTGTTAACAGAAAAGCCAAAAAGCGGCGCAAATGCACCGCTTTTTAGAGTATACTGGGGTTTATTTCTCCATTTTGTTCATCATAAGCGCGGGTATTGCCGCAAGCGAGGCAACTATGGCCGCGGCGAGGAAAACGGAATACGGCGGCACAAAGTCCGCCCCGTTGAGCCCCATTGCGTCAAGCCCTATCAAAAGCGATATTATGGGGCCGATTATCATGGGTATAAGCACCATGAAGCACATGCGCACGCCCTGATAGCGCCCTTCGCACCCTGTTGGAATATAATCCTGAAAGGTAGAAGTAAAGCTGCCGGTGAGCGAGAGTATGCCGCCCATCATAAGCGTGCCGCCAAAGTATATCACGGCGGTTTTTAGCGCGCCCTGCATATATTGCAGCAGATAGAAGGACGCGATGCCAACAACGGTTATTATGATAAGAGGAATGCGGAAACGCGCGCGGCCGAAGCGATCGCTCAGCGCGCCGAAAAGTCCCGTGAACGCGGCGGACAGCACGATTATAACAGCTATAGGCACAACGAAACCGTCGCCCAATTCAAGAGTTATGCTCAGGAAATTGATAAGGTATGAAAAGAATGTCTGCTGCGCTATGCCGATAAGGCACGCCGCCGCAAGGCAGATATACAGCGCGGGATTGGCGCGTATATTCTCCGGCTTGAAGCCGTAAAAGAAGCCGCCCGCAGCCATATCCGTGCGCCCAAGCGTTGAGGCGTCCTTCAGCATGAAAAGTGCTATAATGCCCGCGACTATCGGAATTATGCCAAGCGTTATGAAGAATGCGGCATTGGATTCGGCATGGGCGTCATACATGGAGCCAAGGCCGATGAAAACTATTACCACGGCGAACACGGGCAACACGGAAAGCACCGAATTTACCCGTCCGCGGTTGCCGCTGTTTGTATTGTCCGCGACCCAGGCGTTGAACGCGGCATCGTTTGAGGTTGACCCGGCAACGGTCATTGTGCAATCGAAAACGATGAGCAGCGCCGCCGTGAGCGCAACGCCTCCCGCCTCAACGCGCATTGGCAAAAGGGCGAAAAGCATTATTGTAACGCCCCACGCCATATAGCCGAAGGCTATATACGGCTTGCGCTTACCGCTGCGGTCGCACAGGCCGCCGGCTATAACCGTGGTTGCCGTGGCGGTAAGGGCGGAAAGGATGACCATCAGCGTTGTTACAAGATAGGCCATGTCCGCCCGGCCGGAATTGGCGAATATATCCTGCGCAAGGGTGGCGAAATACATGTTTTCAACTATCCATGCCACCTGCCCCACAAGACCGAAAAATATTGCCGCGAACCATATCCGTGCGCCCACGCCGCTTTTGCTTTTCATAAGGGTCTCCTTTATTCTTTGGTGCAGTTCTGCTGCCAGCGCCAGCCATCGCGGCACATATCCTGCAATGTTTTTTCCGCGCGCCAGTTGAGCATGCGCGCCGCCTTTTCGGTTCCGGCGTAGCAGGTGGCTATGTCTCCGGCGCGGCGCTCGGCTATGCGGTAGGGTATCTTTATGCCGTTGGCCTGCTCAAACGCATGAACAAGCTCCAGCACGCTTGTGCCTTTGCCCGTGCCAAGGTTGAATATTTCCGTGCCCTTGTGATCAGCCGCGTATTTAAGCGCAGCCACATGCCCGCGCGCAAGGTCCACAATGTGTATATAGTCGCGTACGCCCGTGCCGTCCGGCGTGGGATAATCGTTGCCGAACACGCTCAACTCCTTGCGTATGCCCGCGGCGGTCTGCGTAATATACGGCATAAGGTTATTGGGAATGCCGTTGGGCTTTTCGCCTATAAGGCCGCTTTCGTGCGCGCCTATGGGGTTGAAATATCTTAGCAGCACAACGCTCAGGCTCTTATCCGCAAAGGCCGTGTCCTTCAATATTTCCTCTATAAAATACTTGGTTTTGCCGTATGGATTGGTGCAGTCGCCCGCGCTCATGTCCTCGGTAAAGGGTGCCGTGTGGCTGCCGCCGTATACCGTGGCGGAGGAACTGAAAACAATGTTTTCACACCCGTGCGCCTTCATTTGCTCAAGTATGGTAAGGGTGGTGTCAAGATTGTTGCGATAATACTTGACAGGTTCGCTTACCGATTCGCCAACGGCCTTGAACCCGGCGCAGTGTATGACCGCATCGATGGCGTTTCCTTCAAAAATGCGGCTGACCGAAGGAGCATCGGCCACGTTGATCTCATAGCACGGTATGCGCTTAGAGGTTATTGCATAAAGCCTATCGATAACATCGGGCGAGCTGTTGCTGAAATCGTCCGCAATTATGGGGTCAAGCCCCGCGTTTATCAATTCAACCGCAATGTGCGAACCAATGAAGCCCGCGCCCCCGGTAAGCAAAACAGACATAATAATCCCCCTTGACTGCTTATTTGTACAGATATTATATCAAAACATGCGCGCAGGCACAACGTGCGGTTTGACTTAGCGCAAACGGGCTGATATAATGTAGAATAATCGCATAATAGGCGCATTGGCGCAGTCACAGGGAGGGGAAACTTGTGTCGAGATCGCGTTACAGGGGTCTTGTCGTGCTGCTGATGGATGTGTGCTTGATTTTTTTCTTCAATTTTGCCATGTTCTTCAGCTATCTGATGGATGGAAACATCCAGCTTTACAATTTGGTAATGCATATCGGCTTGCTTACGGTATGCGTGCTTGTCTTTCAACTTTGGTTCAAAACGTATGATACGCTGTGGCGCTATGCCGAAAGCCAGGAATATCTTACGCTGCTCAAGGGCATGGGCTGCGGCTTTTTGCTGTACTCTGCGGTAAATATAATACTCGGCACCAGCTTCATTTGGATAAGCGAGGCGCTCAAAGGCACGGCGCTTGCGCTTATAAACATGCTTACCATTCGCTTTTTGTACCGCGCGTACAGGCGCAAGGTGGCAAACGTTGGTACGGGCGCGCAGCGCTACACCGCCATAATAGGCGCGGGCAGCGCTGCCGCGTGCATATACTGGGCGATCCTGTTACGCAGGTTGAGGGCGATGCTTCCGGCAAAAAGAGCCTTTCTTCCGGCATGAGGGAAGTGCAGATAGAGGATTTGCTGGGCCGCGAACCGATAAAGCTTGACAACCAGCGCGTGAATGAATTCGTGCGCGGCAAGGTGGTGCTGGTAACGGGCGGAGGCGGTTCGATAGGAGCCGAGCTTTGCCGCCAGATAGCGGCACAGGGGCCGAAAAGGCTGATAATACTGGACATTGCGGAGAACACGACGTATGAACTGCAAAACGATCTTGTACATCTTTACGGGCGGGATTTTCCGCTGAGCGTTGAAATAGCATCCGTGCGTGACAAGGCGCGCATGGAGCAGATATTTGCAAAATACCGTCCGCAGCTTGTGCTGCACGCGGCGGCGCATAAGCACGTTCCGCTTATGGAGGACTGCCCGGGCGAAGCCATAAAGAATAACGTTTTCGGCACATATAACGCCGCCTGCACCGCGCGTGAGTTCGGCGCGGAAAAGTTCGTGCTGATATCAACGGACAAGGCCGTGAACCCGACAAACGTTATGGGTGCAACAAAGTGCCTGTGCGAACAGGTGCTGCAATCCTTAAACGGTGGAGAGACGGAGTTCGCCGCGGTGCGCTTCGGCAACGTGCTTGGCTCAAACGGCTCCGTAATACCGCTTTTTAAGAAGCAGATAGCCTACGGCGGGCCGGTAACGATAACGGACAGGCGCATAATACGCTATTTCATGACGATACCGGAGGCGGCGCAGCTGGTGCTTGAGGCCGGCTCCTTTGCGCACAGGGGAGAGGTTTTCGTGCTGGACATGGGCGAGCCGGTGAGAATAGCTGATTTGGCGGACAAGCTGATAAGGCTTTCGGGCTACGTTCCTGGAAGGGACATAGAAATAAAAGAAGTGGGGCTCAGGCCGGGCGAGAAGCTTTATGAGGAGCTGCTGATGTCCAACGACAATCTGCACAAAACCGAAAACGAAAAGATATTCGTTGAGGAACGCCCCGCCGTGGACGAGGAAATGATGAAGCGCAGGCTGGATGAGCTGGAGGCAACGGTTGCGCACGGCAATAACGAAGAAATACTTGCCTCGCTGCATAAGCTGGTGCCCACGTACAGAAGGCCCGAGGAGGTAAACAAAAATGCCGAGCAGGTCAGCGCGCAATGCGCCAAGGCCAAATGCTGCTCGGTAGGAGTTGCAATATGATAGACATACACAGCCATATACTCTTTGGCGTGGACGATGGCGCGGGCAACGCGGAGGATAGCCTGATAATGGCGGAAACGGCAGCGGAAAACGGCGTTAAGCAGATGATAATGACGCCGCATTGCTGCGAGGCGGACGGCTTTGCCAATTTCAACACGGCGGAGCTTTTGACAAGGTTTGATTCCATGCGCGCCATGATGAAGGAAAACGAAATACCGCTCAAGCTATACAACGGCATGGAGGTATTTTCAACGCCAAGGTTGGGCGAGCAGATAGACGAAGGGAAGCTTTTGACACTTGCAGGGTCGAAATACCTTCTGATAGAGTTCGCGTTCGGCGAGACGGACGAATTTATGGAACGGAGCCTGCAAACGGTGTTTGAGCGCGGACTGATACCCGTTATTGCCCATCCGGAACGGTATTATTTCATTCAGGATGAGCCGGCGTTCCTTGAACACTGCGCGCTGTGCGGCGCGGTTGTGCAGCTGAACAAGGGCAGCCTTACGGGCATGTTTGGCAGGCACGCGAAAAAGACGGCGCGCTGGTGCCTGGAGCACGGGTGCGTACACGTAATTGCAAGCGACGCGCACGGCCCGTACCGCCGCACGACCAAGCTGAACGACGGTTACGACATGGTTGCGGAATATTACGGGCAGGACGCGGCGGAGCTGCTGTTTTCGGAAAATCCGGCGGCCATAATAAACAACGGCGAAGTATATGCGCTGGCAAGCGAATTTTGACCCAATGCGGAGGGATAATAACGCACGATGAAACGGCTTCATATCACAATGCTTATTCTGTTCATAGTTTCGGCGCTTCTGCTGGGGGGAGCTATACTTTATAAGCATTATACTACCGATACTACAATGCCGGAAATACGGGTGGCTGAAGAACCGCTCAGCATTTCCATTGCGGACGGCACGGATGCGCTTATGAGCGGCGTTACGGCATACGACGCAAAGGACGGCGACATAACGGACAAATTGATACTGCAAAAAATTGAAATGGGCGAAGGCGGCGAGGTGAATGCGACCTATGCCGTGTCCGATAACGACAGCCATGTTGTTACCCGCACGCGCACAATAATATATACCGATTATGTTCCGCCGCGCTTTTCGCTGAGCAAGGAATTGCGCTATGCCCCGACGGGCAGCATACAGGTGCGAGACAGGCTTACAGCGTACGATGTGATAGACGGCAATATAAATGACCGCATAAGGATAAACACAAATAACCTTTCGCCTTATTACGCAGGGCTTTATCCCGTTACGTTTGAGGTGACGAATAGTCTTGGCGATCATGTTTCGCTTACGCTTGAGGTTGAAATAAGGACAATAGCCGATAACGAACCGGTTATAACGCTTGACACATATCTTGTGTATATGACGGCGGAGGAAGCGAAGTCATTTAAGCCGATGAAATATGTTAAGGAAGTTATAGGCGCGGAAAAGAGCGCCGTATATGCCGATAAATCACGCCTTAAAGAGGGCGTGAACCGCATCACTTATTCCTGCCGCAACGAAATAGGCGTGCGCGGCAGCGTGGTGCTGTATGTTGTTGTGGAATGAGCGGGAGGGCAGCAATGGAAGAACATGCATCAAATCGCTGGACGGATTACAGCCTTGTCTGCATCATCCGCCGCATAGTTAAGGAAATACCCACCGTTATCGCCGCGGGACTTATCGCGGCAATGCTTATGGTGGCCTATCTTCAGGTATTTTATAAGCCGCAATATACCGCCAGCACAACCGTTGCCGTGGGCATGAAGAACGCGAGCTATACCTCCGTTTTTTCAAACCTTTCAAGCACGTCCGAAATGGCGGGCACTTTCACAAAGCTTTTTGACAGCACAATGTTTTCAACCATATCAAAGGAAAAGCTGGGCGTTGAAAAGCTGAACGGCGAACTTGAGGCGTTCGTAGTGCCGCAGACTAATCTTATGACGATGCGCGTAACTGCGGATAACCCGACGGATGCGTTCAAAACGCTCAGATTCCTGCTGGACAATTATTCGGCTGTATCCGATTATGTGTTCCAGAATGTTGTGCTGAGGGAGCTTGACCCGCCGTCCGTGCCAAAGTCCCCGTCTAACCCGCTGCAGCTTCGCACGGCGATAGAGCGCGCGTTCATAATAGGCGCGGCGGCAATGGCATTGGCGCTTATAGCATCAATACTGCTTGCGGACAGGGTGCAGACCACCTCCGCTGCAAGGCATAAAATAGACGCAAAGCTTTATTGCACCATTCACCACGAAACAAAGAACAAAACGCTGCGCACAAAGCTGAAAAAGACCACGAAGGGCCTGCTTATAACCAACACCACCGCAAGCTTTAACTTCAGCGAGGAAGTGGCGAAGCTTGCCTCCCGCGTGTCCCATGCCGTAAGGCGGGACAAGAAAAACGTTATACTCGTCACGAGCGTTGCGGAAAACGAGGGCAAGTCCACCGTTGCCGCAAACCTTGCCATATCGTTGGCGCAGAAGGGCGGCACGGTGCTGCTGATAGATGCGGACATGCACAAGCCTTCGCAATATAAGCTGCTGGGCGCGGAAGTGAAAACCGAACTTGCGGACATGATACGCGGCAAATGCGGCCTTGAAACGGAATACATAGAAAAATACGGCGTGAACGCGATGTTCTCATCCGCGGCGCAGAACGACGCGGCGGAGCTTATATCCTCCGGCGCCATGCGAAGCATGATGAAGGAACTGAGTGCGGCAACGGATTATACAATAATCGATTCGCCGCCAATGGCAATGTTTTCCGATGCCGAAATGCTGGCGGACATAGCGGATCTTTCGCTGCTTGTCGTGCGGCAGGACTGCGTGAGCGCGGGAAGGATAAACGACGCCGTGGATATGCTTAACCAAAGCAAGGCGCACCTGCTGGGCTGCGTATTCAACGATGTGCGCGTAACGCCCATAATAGGCAGCCGCGCGGGTTACGGCTACGGATACGGCTATGGCTACGGTTACGGCCGCGGCTACGGCGGATATGGCTACGGCGAGAGGAACGCGAAGGGCGGCAGGAGCAGCCGCCGGCATACGGAGGAAGCCAATGGAAGAAAAGAAAATTGACCGCCGGGACGAGGGCGCAATAGATATATCGCGGCTTTTGCAGGAGTTCCTTCCGGTACTGAAAAAGTTGTTTTGGATACCGCTTGCGCTTGCGGCGATAGTAAGCGCGCTATGGTTTGCCAAGGGGTATTTCAGCTATATGCCCATGTACGCATGCGAAGTTACGTTCACCATTCAGGTATCCGCATCCGGCAACACGGAGCAGAGCAGCGGATACAGCTATTATAATAAGGCCACGGCGGAGCAGCTGGGCAAAACGTTCCCATACCTTATCCAGTCCGACCTTATGTATTCCAAGCTTAAAAAAGAGCTTGGCGTGAGCGTTATAAACGGTTCCATAACGGCCGAAACTATGGACAACACAAACCTTTTCACAATGCGCGTGACGAGCAGCAGCCCGCGCGATGCGAAGGCGATACTCGAGGCGGTGATAAAGGTTTATCCGGAGGTTGCGGATTACGTTATAGGCAGCACCACAATGAATCTTTTGACGTATCCTGTGGAGCCGACCGTGCCGTATAACAGCTTCAGCCCCGTAAAAACGTTCATAAAGGGCGCGATAGTGGGGCTGATAATAGGCTTTGTTTTCCTTATGCTCTGTGCGGCGATAAGAAACACCGTGCGCGAGCCGGACGATATACGCATAAAGCTGAACCAAACCTGCCTTGCCACGCTGCCCAAGGTAACGTTCAAAAAGCGCAAGCAGCATAACGTGAATACGCTTTCAATATTGAATAAGCGCGTATCCGGTTCCTTCCAGGAAAGCATACGCAGCCTGAGAATAAAGCTTTTACGGCGGCTTGAAAGCGGCAAATGCCACGCAATACTGGTAACCAGCACAATGCCGGGAGAGGGCAAAACCACCGTTTCAACAAACCTTGCGCTGGCACTGAGCAAAAACGGCGCGCGGGTAATCTTGGTTGATATGGACCTGCGCAGGCCCAGCGTTAAAAAAGCGCTTGGCATAACCACGCCGTCCAACGGACTGGTAGAGCTGAGAGAGCGCAAGGTGAAAAGCGTTGGCGAATGCCTGAGCGAAATTGAGGGCAGCACACTGAAGCTGCTTGCGGGTGACGTGCCACGCAAGAGCACCCGCCCCATAAGCGCACGCTGGCTGAAAAGCCTTATAGATACGCTCAGAAGTCAGGCGGACTTTATAATTGTGGATACGCCGCCGTGCGGATTGCTTGCGGACAGCGCGAATATTGCAAGCGCGGTGGACAGCGCGCTTTACGTTATAGGCGCGGGCGGGGTTGAGATATCGCAGATACTGGACAGCCTGCAGTTCCTTTCCGAAAGCGGGACAAGCGTTATAGGCTGCGTGCTCAACGGAGTTGAAACGCATCTCAGCGGCGGCTATGGCTACGGCTACGGCTACGGATACGGTTACGGCGGATACAGCTACGGCTATGGTTACCGCCACCGCGAGGATAGTGATAGCGCCGCAAATGCGGACGAACGCGAAGCCGCGCACGATGCGGACGAGGCAGAAAGCGAAGAACGCGAGTAAGTAAAGAAATAAGCATTGGAGGGAAAACACGGTGGAGCCTGTTACACGGACCGTTGATACGGACAGCTATATGCGCGTGCTGAGCGGCCTTGTTGCAAAGGGCGAAACCGTGTGCCTTACAATAACTGGCGGCAGCATGACGCCGTTCCTTGTGCACGGGCGGGACAGCATACGCTTCGCTAAACCAAACGGGCCGCTCAGGCGCGGGGACATGGCATTTTATCGCCGAAGGAACGGCCAATACGTTATGCACAGAATAGTGCGCGTGGATAGGCAAGGCAATTATTATGCCGCCGGAGACGCGCAGACGGAGATAGAAGGCCCGCTTGCACCGGACATGGTGTTTGCCGTTGTGACGGACGTTTGCCGCAAGGGCAAATGGATAAAGAAAGGGAACCCTTGGTGGGACTTTTTTGCCGGGCCGTGGGTGGCGCTTATAAAGCTGAGGCCGCTTATGCTCAAGCTGAGCTTTATTGTGCCCAAGGGATTGAGATAGACCGGAACGAAAGGCGGCGGAGCGATGGAGCAGAACAAGCCCAAACGGAAGGTGCTTGGGTCCGAGGCGCTGGGCGAATTGCTTGGCCGCATGAAGGACGGCACGTTTAAGGACATTATAAACGACTGGAAATGGATAGCGGCGTACACGCGGCGTTACCGCGCGGCGGTGATAATATATACGCTGCTTGGGATACTCAGCGCATCGTTCGCGCTCGTTTCCGCAGTTGCAAGCAAATATACCATTGATATAATCACCGGGCACGACAGGGCGCGGCTGTGGTTTGTAATAGCGGTAATGATAGCAAGCTCGGTAGTGAGCGTTGCGCTCAAAAGCACGGTTTCAAGAATATCCGCCAAGGTTTCAATAAAGGTGAATAACGATATTCAGGCCGAGGTGTTCGATAAAGTAATACGCGCGGACTGGAACACGCTCAACGGCTACCCGGGCGGGGATCTTCTTAACCGGCTGAACAGCGATGCTTATACCGTTGCCGGCAACGCTATAAGTTGGCTGCCGGATTTGATAATAGCAAGCTACACGTTCATAATAACGCTGCTGTCAATAATGTATTATGATGCGGTGATGGCGCTGCTTGCGCTTTCAAGCGCGCCGTTTTTGATTTTCAGCGCAAGGCGGCTGATAGGGCGCATGCGCAGCTTTGGACAAAAGGTGCGGGAACTGAACAGCGGCATGATGGCGTTTGAAACGGAAACGTTCAATAACCTTGATTCAATAAAAAGCTTCGGCATAACCGATAAGCAGAGCGAGCGGCTGCGCCAAATGCAGGGCGAATATAAAAAAGTCAGCCTTGATTATAATCTGTTCAGCATCAAAACAGAGGCCGTGCTTTCGCTGATAGGCTCCGCCGTGCAGATGGCAGCGTTCTGCTATTGCCTGTATCTGCTATGGAACGGAAAGATACTTTACGGCACGATGACGCTTTTTCTTTCGCAAGGGGCAAAGCTTTCGTCCGCGTTCAATTCGCTTGTAAAAACCGTGCCTGTGTTCCTTAATGCGTCCGTTTCGGCAACAAGGATACGGGAGCTTATGGCAATGCCGCCGGAGGAATGCGGCGCGGGGGAGGATACGCTCAACGCCGCGCGCGGGCTTACGGTGCGGCTGGAGGACGTTTCGTTTGCGTATAAGGCGGGCGAAACCGTGCTTGACAAGGTGAATTTCACGGCTGCCCCGGGCGAGATAGTGGCCGTGATAGGCCCATCCGGCGGCGGGAAAACCACAATGGTGCGCATGATACTTTCGCTCATACGGCCGCGGCAGGGCCGGGCGGAGCTGAGCGACGGTTACGGCCAAGCGCAGGAGATGAATGCCGCGCTGAGGGGCTTTTTCTCATACGTTCCGCAGGGAAATACGCTTGTTTCCGGCACCATTGCGGACAATCTGCGCATGGTGAAGCCGCAGGCTTCGGACGAAGAAATAGAAGCGGCGTTGAAAACGGCGTGCGCATGGGAATTTGTGAGCAGAATGGAGAAGGGCATTGATTCGTCCGTAGGCGAGCACGGACACGGGCTTTCCGAAGGGCAGGCACAGCGCATAGCCATAGCCCGCGCGGTGCTGAGAGATGCACCCATAATGCTGCTTGACGAGGCCACGTCCGCGCTGGACGTTGCAACGGAGCGGCAGGTGCTTCGCTCCATAATGCTTGCGCACCCGAACAAAACCTGCGTAGTTACGACCCACCGGCCGAGCGTGCTGGGCATGTGCAGCAGGGTATACAGGGTGCATGGAGGTACGGTTGAGGAAATAGACGCGCGGACAGCCGAAAAGCTGACGATGGATTATTAGATTTTCGGCCCGATTTTAGCAAAAAACAGCTTGTTTTTTCGCTCCGCATGAGCTATACTATATCTATCCGCAAGGAAACCTTTATCAGGAGGGGATTGTTATGAAAAAGTTCTTTGCAGTAGTGTTGGCGCTTGCATTGGTGCTCAGCCTTGCTTCCGTTGCGTTTGCTGATACCGAAGTTATCAGCCCCGAGCATGGCAATACCGATGTTTCCAGCGATCCTACCTCTCCGCAGACCGGATATGATTTCGGTATCGAGAGCATAGTGTTGCTGGCCGTGCTTTGCGGTGGCGTGGCGCTGTATGTAGGCAGGAAGGCCAACGCCTAAGCTGAATTTGCATCACAATCAAAACAGAGCCTCATAAATGCGTAGTTTATGGGGCATTTTTTTACCGTTTGAACGAGGGGGAGCCAAATGAAAAAATCGGTTAAGATAATACTTGGCATTATATCCGCCGCGATGGCAGTCGTTTGCGTGCTGTGCATACTTTATATTGTTCAGTATGTGCGCGGGAATAGCCTTAACGACAAGCTGGCTAACGACATTGCATCGGATATGACGGTTGCCGTGCCGAAGGCGGACACAGCGGGACCGGAAGAAACTGCCGCGCCGGATGCCGAACCGCAGCCGGACGCAGCGGACGCGGAGCCGGAGAAGAAATTCCGCAGCATAAATTTCGATGCGCTTACGGAACTGAATCCGGACATTTACGCATGGATAGATATGCCGGGCAGCATAATCAATTATGCCGTGGTGCAGAGCGAGGATAAGGACGAGTTCTATTCAGATCATGCCGTTGACGGCAGCTATTATTCCGGCGGCAGTATATTTTCACAGCGCTATAACAAGCGCGACTTTTCGGATCCTGTCACCGTGCTTTACGGGCACAACAGGAAGAACGGCACCATGTTTGCCACGCTTAACGACTTTGCCGACCCCGCGTATTTTGAAGAACACAGAACTGTGTATATCTATATGAGCGATGCTATATATGAATACACCGTTTTTGCGGCCTATCCGCACAGCAGCGAGCATCTGCTCCTTTGCCATGATTTTACGGATGAGGATGAGTTCAACCGCTATTTTGACAAGCTGGCGGACGGCGTGAATACGAATTACGACCGCGAAATGTTCCCCGTGTTCGGCGATAAGGTGCTTACGCTTTCAACATGCTATAAGCAGAACCGCATGCAGCGCTATCTTGTGCAGGCCAAGCTGACCGCGCAGTATTCGCTGCTTGACGCGCAGGCGGAGTAATATACATGGAAAATACGAACGCAAAAAAACGCAAACGGCTGAGCCCGATATTACTGATATTCATAATACTGGCGGCGCTGACGGCGGCGCTGGTATGCGCGGCGCTTATAATATGGATGAGTGGGCGCGCATCGTTCAGCGGCAAGGAAGCCAAAACACCTATGCTTGTTGAGGTTCCCGCATCGGCAGAACCGGATGAGAACGGCGGCATTGCCGCGCCCACACCTGCGCCCACGCCGAGCGTGCCGACAGATTACGATATCACCAGCGGCGGGCGGTATTATAAATACAAAGATGAGCTTATAAATTTGCTGTTCATAGGCGTGGACTCCAACAAAAAGCCAAAAGAGCCGCTGAAATACGGCAACGATAACCAGGCGGACGTTATAATACTGGCCTCGCTTGATACGGTGAACGACAAAATGTCGCTCATAGCCGTCAACCGCGATACCATGTGTGACATGGCAATACTGGATAAGGACGGCAACACGGCGGGCGTAGGCCGCGCGCAGATAGCCCTTTCGTATTCATATGGGGATGGGCTGAATGTAAGCTGCGAACTTTGCAGGGAGGCTGTGTCCGCGCTGTTCTACGGATTGCAGATAGACGGCTATGCCGCGTTCTATATGGGCGGCGTAGCGGACCTGAACGATGCGCTGGGCGGTATAACGGTTACGATAAAGGGGGATTATCCGTTCAGCAACATGCCCGGGTGCAAAAATATGAAGGAAGGCGCGGAGGTTACGCTTACCGGCAAGCAGGCCGCGGCATATATCCGCAGCCGCCAGCTTACCGAAACCGGCAATGCGGAGCGCATGGCGCGCCAGAAGCAATATCTGCTTGCAATGATACAGACCGCGCGGCAGAACGTGGCGGAAAATCCGGCGTGCGTGCTGAACATATATTCTTCGCTGAGCAAGTATATACTGAGCGACCTTGACGTGAGCGAGCTTACATATCTCGCTACCGAGGCGGCGGGCATGTCCTTTTCCGGTGACATATACAAGCTTGAAGGTGAATCCATAGTGAGCGACGAGGATCACGTTGAGCTGACGCTTGATAAGCAATCCGTATTTGATACAATGATAGAGGTCTTCTATCAGGACGTTACACCGCAGGAGTAAAAGCAAAAGCGGGAATTTAACACCCGCTTTTTTATTGATTTCACGGCTGTACACATTTATAATATAATCGATGGAGAATGCATTTGAACAAACCGGCGCAATAGTCGCCGCAATACGCCGCGCCCTGCCCACGGGCGAGCGAGAGCAGAAGGCAGCGCAGCTGCCCGCGCTTAACCTTGCCTTTATAGGGGACACGGTTTTTGATCTGTATGTGCGCACGCTGCTGGTAACGCAGGCGGACGCGAAGGTGCATGAACTGCACTTGATGAGCGCAAAGCGCGTATGCGCCAAGGGGCAGGCGGGGGGCTTCCGCAAAATAGAGCCGCTGCTTGACGATGAGGAGATGGGCGTATACAAGCGCGGGCGCAATTCGCACCTTGGCACGGTGGCCAAGAACGCTACCATTTCCGATTACCGCACGGCCACGGGGCTGGAGACGCTGATAGGGTATTTATATCTTAACGGCCGGGATGAAAGGCTTACGGAGCTGATGAAGCTTATACTTGAATAAACAGCAAAACGGAGGATAAACCAATGCCGCAAAGAAATATGGAGGCGCTGCTGCTTTGCCATACGCCAGAACCCGAAACGGCAATAGCTTTGGCGGGCAGACTTTGTTACAGCGATAGCGACATTCTTTCGCTCAAGGACGCCGTGCAGGGTAAAAGCGAAAGCTTTGTTAAAAAGCTTATATCGTTGGGGCATCTTTCCCCGATAGAGCATGCATCGTTCACTTTTGCGGCGCAGGGAGTGAGCCGCGCGCTGCTGGCGCAAATAACGCGCCACCGCATAGCAAGCTTTTCCGTGCAGTCCCAGCGCTATGTTAAAAAGGATGCGCTTGACTATATCGTTCCCCCCAGCGTAAAGGCGCTTGGAGAGGAAGCGGAGATTGAATACATTGCGCAGATACAGCAGTGCGAACAATTCTATCAGCATTGGCTTTCACTCGGCATTCCCGCGGAGGATGCGCGCTTCATGCTGCCCAACGCCGCGGAAACGCGAATGGTATTCACAATGAACGCGCGGGAGCTTATGCACTTTTTCAACCTTCGCTGCTGCAATAGGGCGCAGTGGGAGATACGCGCGCTGGCATGGGCAATGCTTGGCATGTGCATGCGCGAAGCGCCGTCGCTTTTTTCCATATGCGGGCCGTTCTGCGTATCAGGCGCATGTCCGGAGGGCAAAATGAGCTGCGGCAAGGCGGGCGAGGTACGCGAAAGGCTGGAAAAGCTTAAAGAACTGGCTGCGTCCGGCACAAGCGACGCCGAAATATCGCGCTTTGCACGCGAAAACTGCATATAACAAGACAAATATTTAAGGAGAAATAAAAATGGCCCAGTATCATAACAGCCGCAACTATCGCCGCGATGAGCAGCGCAACGTGAACGAGGTGGTATTCCGCGACGGTATGCCCGTGACCTATTCCAGCCGCCAGGAGCGCGGCGGCAAGCGCCCCGAAGGCGGATATAATAAAGGCGGAAAATCATTTAACCGCGGGAACGACCGCAGGGGAGCGGAGCAGAAGCCGTATTATAAGGACGGCGAGCAGAAACCGTATTATAAAAAGCGGGACAATGCCGAAGGCCGCTACGACCGCGCCAAGAAGGAAGATAATTATAAGGCAAAGCGCGAGGAAACCGCATATAAGGCCCGCGATAAGCAGGCGGAGAACGCGCCGCAGGCGAACGAGGAGCAGGATGAGCTGCCCTACCTTATAATGGGTCGCAATGCCGTGCGCGAGGCTGTGCGCAGCGGCAGGAACATAGATAAGATACTGGTGACCAAAGAGATAGACGGTTCCCTCAGGGAGATAATCAACCTTGCGCGGGACAATAACATCCGCGTGGACAGCGTTGTGCGCGAAAAGCTGGACGAGCTTTGCATGCCATTCGGTCACGGGCAGAAAACCGGCAACCATCAGGGCATAGTGGCAATGGTGCCGGGCGTTGAATATTGCGAAATAGCGGACATATTGAATTTTGCCAAAGAAAAGGGCGAAAAGCCGTTCATAATAATCCTTGACGGGATAGAGGACCCGCACAATCTCGGTTCCATAATAAGGAGTGCCGTTTGCGCGGGTGCGCACGGCATAATAATCCCGCGCCGCCGTGCCGTAAGCGTTACGGCAGCCGCCTGCAAGGCGAGCGCAGGCGCCGTTGAATACGCGCACATTGCCCGCGTTGCAAACATTGCAAACGCCATAGCCAGGCTGAAGGACGAGGGACTGTGGATAGCCGGCGCGGATATGAGCGGCACGGCGATGACGTCCGCCCGCATGGAAGGCGCGCTTGCGCTGGTGATAGGCAGCGAAGGGGACGGCATAGGCAGGCTGGTAAAGGAAAAGTGCGACTTCCTTGTGTCCATACCCATGTTTGGCCAAATAGATTCGCTCAATGCGGCCGTAGCTGCGGCGGTGCTTATGTTTGAAAAGCGCAGGCAAGACGGGATAAGGAAAAACTGATAAAGGGACGAGGCATAGTGGAACACATTGGCGAGAGCACAGCGGCGCAGCGCGCGGAAGAGCTGAGCGATGAAGAACTGATAGCCCTTTCGCGCAGCGGCGAAGCATGGGCCGAGGAAGCGCTGTGCGAACGGCACAAAAACTTGGTGCGCATAAAGGCGAGGCCGTATTTCCTAATCGGGGCGGACAGGGAAGATTTGCTTCAGGAGGGGATGATAGGCCTGTATAAGGCCGTGCGCGATTATGAACCGGGGCACGACATGAGCTTCCGCTCCTTTGCGGAGCTGTGCATAGTGCGCCAGATTATAACCGCAATAAAGCAGGCCACGCGCAAAAAGCACGTTCCGCTGAACACATATATATCCTTTTATAAGGCCACGGATGACGAAAACGAGCGCACGCTGATAGACACAATGCCGGCCGCGCGCACGGATAATCCGGAGGAGCTGATAATAAGCCGCGAAAGCATGACGGACATGACAAAAATGCTGGATACCATGCTTACGCCGCTTGAAAAGGACGTGCTGGAGCTTTTCCTTGAAGGGCATAGCTATCAGGAGATTGCCGCCGCGCTCGGCCGCAGGCCAAAAACGGTGGATAACGCATTGCAGCGCATAAAGAAAAAGCTGGAAGCGTATCTGAAATCAAGGACATGATAAATACGGATGTACCGCAAAAAAGCCTCAGCAGGAGATTTCCCGCCGAGGCTTTTATTCCATATACCGCTGCGCTTGGGTGAATTTGTTGGCGGCGAATGAAGCTATGCAAATGTAACCACGCACAACTCATGTCAAAACGGGCATATACATCAAAACACCCCGGGAAAGCCCGAATTATCTAAGGTTTTGCCACGATAAGGCGGGACGGGGAAACGCACGACTCATGTCAACGGCGCTTGAAAAAAGCGCCTTATTTTTATGTTATAGGCCATGCTGAACGGAATCGCCTAACGCCGTTATGTTGGCGCGTTAGGTAGCGTAAAAACACAGGCAAACAGGGCGTTATGCCGCGTTATGCCGGCCGCTGAAAATGGGCAAAATCCTTATACATTTAACTTTGAAAACATGGGGACTAATAACATGGCAATAACATCATAAAAATCAAGAAAAACGCCTAATCCTCTCGATTCTTTACAAAAAGGAGTTAATAACATTTTCGAGGCAATTTAGGTGTTTTAATGTATATTTATGCAATATATATGGTATTTATGCAATCATGCCATGCTTCACTTTACGACTGATATAAGCCGTCCAAGGACACGGATGGAAGCATCCGGCGGGTAATTCTGAACAGGGCTATCGGGATTGCACGGCACAAGACGGAAGCCGTCCTCGTCCATGAAGAACCGTTTTATGGTGCTGCTGTCCCCTACGGCCACGAGCGCTATCTGGCCGTTCTCAACGCAATTCTGTGGGCGTATAATGCATTTATTGCCGTCCGAAATACCGACGCCTATCATGCTGTCGCCGGCGGCTATTACGGCAAAATCGCCGGGCTGAATGCGTGTCTCACCGTTTATATACACCGGATCCTCCGGAACCTCTATCATCTCGATCGGAAGTCCGGCAGCCGAACGGCCTACAACGGGTATCATAAGCCGCTGTAAAGGTTTTACAGCTTTCTCAATATTCTTATTCATATCTGAAACAGCCGTTGAAGAAGCTGATTCTTCATTATATATGCCGGCTATGGACAGCAGCTGCTCTACTCTGCCGAATGTATTGTAATCAAGGCTGTCGATCCAGTGCTTCAGGTTGTCTTTTCGGGCAATTAGGTCATAGTATGCCGACACCTTCTTGCCCTTTGGAAGAGAGAGGGAATCCAAGTCCTTCTTATTAAGAACAGTAGATATTTGAGAACTGTAATCAGGATTATACCCGAAAGACACCCCGAAAAATGATTCTAATTTCGAAAGAATTCTGAATGTTGGATGGCTAATACCGTTCTCATACCGATAAATAGACTGTTCGGCTACTCCAATAGCATCACCTAATTGCTTTTGCGTTAAGCCACGCTTCAAGCGCAAAGCACGAATTGACTCACCGATAGTCATAGGAAATCCCGCCTTTTACCTTATTTCAAATGTAATAATATCATATCTGAATTCAAAAGCATACAGAAAAAGATGACAAAACAAATAAAAACACTTGCAATAAACAAAAATGAGTGCTAACATGATGATATAAACAAAAAATGATGGTAGACGGAGGCGTAATATGTATCTAATAGCAAATGGAAGAGCTATACGCGAACGACGCAAGGCGGCAGGACTGTCTCAAATGGAGCTATCTAAGCTCGCTGGCTTTGGAGAAGGTAATACGGTCATTTGCCGGATTGAAAGATCAAAACATAAAGTACATCCTTTTCGTGCCAAGGCCGTGGCCGATGTGCTTGGGTGCAGCGTAGATGAGCTGTTTGAAAAGGCCGAGAAGAAGATTTCATGAGGTTCAAGATGTTCTGAGGGAGGAACAAAACGTTCCATGGTCTCCATTACAACACATGGCCCAAGCAGAACCAATATCAAATAAGGAGGACGAAAGATGAACCAGCAGATGAAAGTATTCAACCATGAGAAGTTCGGTAATGTGCGCATTATCGAGGAGGACGGCAGGATGCTGTTCTGTGGAAGTGACGTTGCAAAGGCGCTCGGATATGCCAACCCACGCAAAGCGCTCCAAGACCATTGCCGATGTGTAACGAAACGTGACGCATGGGTACAGACAGGAACCAAATCTGATGGAACCCCTGCTATGCGCCTGAACAGCACTAATTTTATCCCGGAAGGTGATGTATACCGCCTTATCACGCACAGCAAGCTGCCTTCGGCAGAACGTTTTGAACGTTGGGTGTTCGATGAAGTGCTGCCCAGCATACGCCGCACAGGCGGCTACGGTCAGCAGCTCAACATGGAGCTGGTAGCGCAGATAATTACAATGACCGTACAAGCCACGGTGAAGGAGCTGCTGCCGCTCATAATGCAGGAGAAAAGGCCGGAACCCGAGCGCAGGGAAGTACAGGTAGCCGTAAACAACCGGCGGCCTCCGGTGCGCGGAGTGAGCCAGTTCAAGATAGTATCCAGCGGCTTCGCGGAAGTTGTCATAGAGCTTTCACGGCAGCACAAGACCAACCGCGAAATACGCGACTATCTGTTTGAGCAGGGCTTGGAGATATCCGAAATGAGCATAAGCCGCTTCCGCAGGAAATGCGCGCTTGAACCTACCGTGCTGACAATAGCCGTCTAAGGAGGAACAAACATGGAATATATAGGACTTGGATTTTGCCTTATGCTCATAGGCGTAGCGATAGGAGCCATTGCCGGAGTTGTGGCGGAGGAAATACTGGACGAGCGTTGGCGCCGTAAGGCGCAAAGGCGAAGGCCGCAGTGCAAAACGCTGTATATAGAGAACCTGAAAGAGAACGAAGCAAACTGAGCGTATAGCCGAAACCGCCGCAAGGCGGTCTATGGGAACCGACCACCCCATACTGATGATGGCAGGTCAAACGGAGGAAGGGGCATGAAACGGTACGGATTAGTCACAACGACCGAAGCAGCAGAGCTTACGAATCAGGCGTTAATGACAGTCCATCGCAAAATAAAAAGCGGTGAATATAACGCCGTAGCTGTTGACATGCCCTGCGGCCGCGGCGGAAAGCAATACATGGTGGATATAACAGATCTGCCCAAGAGCGCACAGATGCGCTATATAGCCCAAATGGAGGGCGGGAATATCGGAGAGGCTGACATAGTGAGCTATCAACAGCGATACGGCGACAAAGGCGTGAACGAGGTACTCATGCGCCGCAACGCCGTGCTTGAATGCAGAATAATTGAAAAGGACGGCAACGGCAACATAACCGCGCGGAAGAATGAGGTTGCTGCGCGGCTTGGCGTAACGCTGAGGACGATATACCGCTGGCGCGACGCATACGAAGCAAGGGGCCTTGCCGGACTTATGGATAAAATCGAACAGTCCAACAAAGGCAAGCCGAAGAATATGTGCCTGTTTGCGCAGGACGTTATAAAGGCGAACCTGTACTCAGCTGCGAAGCATACGAATCGCAGCGCATATGAGAAATTAAAGAAGCTGAATACGGAGCTTGGCTGTAAGGCCTGCGAACGCTGCCCGCATTGCGAAGGCAGCATTGTCCGCCGCGAAATGGCTCTGCAGGGAGCCGCGCAGGAATACGAGCTGTGCGACCAAGCCGGAGGCGGGCTTGTCATACCGGGCAGCGTAAGCGCCTTAAACAGATATGTGCAGACTATCCCCGCGGATGAGCTTGCATATGCGCGCTTTGGCCACAGATATTGGGAAGCAAAATATATGCCCAAGGCACAGCGCACAAAGCCGGAGAAGATAAACGAATGCTGGTTTGGCGACCATCATATGTTCGACCTGTTCGTTATAGACGATGATGGGCGCATCGTACGCCCGTGGATGACGGCATGGAGCGACGCAACAAGCGGCGCGTTTGTGGGCTGGTGCATTACAACGAATCCCAACAGCACAACCATTGCGGAAACATTCGTCCGCGCCGTGGCCAAGTCTAAACAAAGTCCGTTCTACGGTGTGCCCTCTACGATATATATTGACAACGGTAAAGACTACCGCAGCAAACGGTTTGAAGGCGACAGGGAGACCGAACACGTTATAGGCTATTTGAACGAGAAGATGGTAAATACGTCGCTCTTGCAGGCGCTCGGCGTGGCGGTTATACATGCACAGCCGTATAAAGCGTGGTCAAAGATAATTGAAAGGCTTTTCGGCATTATAGAAGATCGCTACATACGCGATCTGCCCGGCTGGTGCGGCAATTCACCGTCGCAGCGTCCGCAAGACCTGACACGCGCATATCTTGAAAAGCAAGCTGAGCGCGGCAGGCTGCTTACGATAGCCCAATTTGAACGCATAATGCGCGAGCAGATAATTCCCGCCTATCATAACGAGGCGTTTGACAAGGAACAGTCACCGCTTGAAATATACGAGAGCGGCGAAAAGGCGCGTAATGACCAGCCTGATTGGGATGTGCTTGCCATGATACGCACTGAACAGACGGTGCGTAAAGTCAGCTATATGGGCATAAAGCTGCGTAACCAATGGTATTGGGACGATACGCTGCGGCATATGGTCGGGCAGGATGTAACCGTGCGATATAGCAAGGATGATGACCTGAGTATATCGGTAATTGCCGATAATAAGTTCATATGCGAAGCGGCGCTCAAGGATAAACTCAAGCTTATCGGCGAAAACGAGGACAAGCTTGCCGCACACATGCAGCTACAGCATCGATCTGCACAGGAGGTACGCAGCGGCATATCCAACGCAAAGCGCGCCGTGCAGGTAGGCCTGCGCAATGTCTACTATGAGCCAATAGACGTTATGGCCGCAGGGACGGGCAATATAACCACTCTTGAGTACCGCAGGGCAGCTAAAGCCAAGGCGGCAAGGCGAGCTGAGCTTGCCGAAGAGGTAAGGCGCAACAAAGCGAGCGAGGATACGGCGAATGATACAGTGCGCGATATGTTCATGGCTATGGGCAGAGCGCGCGGTAACAAATAAACCATAACTCATGTCAAAAAGGAGGACACGGAACATGGAAACAGCAAGGACATTGGACACGCAGCGTGACACGGACGCACTGCGCACAGCGCTAAGATCGCTGCAGGAGGACGGCATAACCTTTGCCGAAATAAGCAAGGCAACGGAGGTGCATAGGACGGCTATAAGCCAGCTGGTAAATCAAGGCGTAATGCCGAGTATGAAGCACGTGGCCGCATTGTGGGCGTTTATAGACCGCCAACGTGCCGAGATGGAATATGTGCGCACAAATACTCCGACCACATACAAGCAAGAGCTTGAAATATGGGAAACGGAAGAATATGTGCTTGCTAAGGGCTGGTGCGACTATATCTACCAAAAGCGAAAGATGGGTGTGCTGATCGGCGCTCCCGGCACGGGCAAGACTACCATATTGAAGCAGTTTGTCGCAGAGCATCCCGGAAGCATATACATTGAAGCAATGCCAAACATGCGTACGAACGACCTGCTGAACACTATCGCAAGGCGTGCCGGAATAAGTCTGAAGGGCAACGGCTGCCAGCGCATGGAGGGACTCATAGATGCGCTTGCCGTGCGCAACGATGTTGCTATACTCGTTGACGAGGCAGAGTATTTGAAGAAATGGGATGTAGATAAGTTTGAATACCTGCGAAAAATATGGGATAACACGGGCACCCCGATCATTATGGCCGGCACTCCCGAGCTTGAGACTACCATTAAAAAAGGCACAGGGAAGGATAACCTTGCACAGCTATATCGCAGAAAATACGAGTTGCAGCTCAAGGGCATTTCCGCGAAAACGGCTCTCCAACACTTGTGCCAATACCATATTACCACAGATGCGGCAAAAATGCTCGCAGAAATTGGAGCAGATGTGCAGCACGGAGGACTTGGCAACCTTACGGAACTGCTCGATCTATGCCTTGAAGCGGCTGCCGGAGGCGAAATAAGTGCCGATATGGTAAATGCAGCAAAGAAATATAAACTTATGTATTGACAAGGAGGTAACTATGGCAAGAATAAAACCCAAGGACAAGCTGCCACAGCTTCAAAGCTGGGACGATGTAGACCTTGCATTATGCGAGATCGCGGAGCATATGCGGGTGACGGAATCTATACAGCATAAAATGCAGCAGGTAATTGATGACGCAAAACTGCAGGCTAAAGATGCCTGCGACCCGCATGCGGCTGCAATAGACGCCCTGAGCCGGCAGATAAAAGAATATGCCGAGCGCAACAGGGACAGCCTAAAGAAAAAGACAAAGCCTCTTGTTTTCGGCAATATAGGCTGGCGTAAGAGTACCAAGCTTACCCTCCCGCGAGATCCCGGAAAAGTGGCCGACATAGTTCGGCTGCTACGCGCGCTGGGCTGGAATGATTGCATTAAAGTAGAACCGCCAAAGGTTAACCGTGAAGCGCTGCGTACGCATCCTATAGAGGATATAATCAAAGTGGGCGTAGACGTATCGGTAACGGACGAATTCTGGCTGGAAGTAAAAAAGGACGCCATACCGGCGGAACCGGAGGTACAAGATGGGCGCATATGAATATACACCCGCCCCTATTACTCCGGCTCAAAAGCGGTGCATATATACGCTGGCCCGAAGGGAATTGAATATCTCTGATGAAGACATACATGCGATGACCTTTTATTTGGGCGGCGTAGAACACGTAAGCGAACTCACGGCCAAACAGGCCAAAAGCATGATTGACATGCTGAAGGATATGGCCGGGCAGGATACGAATGTTACGCGGCGAGGGAAACCTACGCCGCGGCAAATCGAACTGATAAACAGTATATCCTGTGAAATGGGTTGGAACGATGATAGGCTGCGCGCATTTATAGAAAAGCGTTTCAGGATATCACATGTAAAGTTTTTAGACGATAAGACCGCCGTAAAGGTTATAGAGGCACTAAAGGCTATAAAGGCAGGAAATCGCGGAGAAAGGAGACATACGAGAGATGATCGAAATACCTCAATGGTTACGTGACACAGATCCAGCATTATTGCCGGAACAACACCGGAAGATTGCAGAGCTGATAGGATATGATAAGATGCTTAACCTTGTATCGACATACAGCGGCGATTACCTATATATCCCCAAGCTTGACGCGATCATACGCGCAGTGCGCAACAAGAGCCTCATTGAGGACCATCGCAAAGGGACTGCGCCGCTGGAATTGGCACACAAGTATGACCTATCTGTTGTGCAGGTATACGAGATAATAAAACGGGCTCAAGCGGACAGAAGTGATTCACAAATCACGTTTTTTGAAGGAAAATGATTAAGCAACTTAGTTAGCGCAATTACATACCTAAGCATATGCAGCAAATGCGATAATACCGATACGGGAAACCCCGTATCGGTATTTTACTAACTGGAGGTTGTTATGAGCGAGGCATGGATAACGTGGATAATTCAAGGCGTAACAGGCCTTGCTTTAGGCGTTATAGCGTGGTACATGAAACGTGACCGGGAAGAGATAGATAAGAAGGTCGGTAAGCAGGAAGAGCGTATAGACCGGCTTGAAAAGGAAATGCGGGGGCTTCCGTTTACTTATACCACGCGCGATGACTTCATTCGGACAACCACGCAAATTGACCAAAAGCTGGATAAAATACTTGACCGCATAGCTGATATGCAAAAGGAGGGCTAAATAAATGGCGAGTATAGAAGCAATAAAAAATCGTGAGATACGCGGCTGCATCCTGCGCGCACTGGCTAAAACGCAGTTCAGGGCCATAAGCGACCACTCGCTTGCCTTGGCCCTTGTGAGCGTTACAACGGACATATATCCTCATCTATGCTACTTGGCCGACAAGGGATACATAAGCGTAGTTGATGTGCGCGGTGATGACATACCCGGTGTAGAGTCGTTGGTAAACCTGACCGCCAAAGGTGTAGATCTTATCGAAGGCAGCATCCCGGGTGACGTTGGTATTGTACTGTAAGGTGCATAATGGGTAAGCAGCGCGAACGCAACCGCATAAAATCGCGGGTAGACGAGCTGCCGCAGGATGCGCGCGAAATGCTTGACAGAATGTTGGGCGATGTGACCAACACATATGCCGAAATATCTGAAGCCATGGGTTCGCGTGGCTGGGATATCAGCAAATCGAGCATCGGGCGGTATGCGATGCGACAAAACGCGGTTGCCCGCCGTCTAAAGGAATCGCGCGAGCAAATGGTGGCGCTTATAAACGAAGTTAAGGACAACAACGATGTTGAAGCATCCGAACTTGCGTCGTCGCTTTTGATAGACGGCCTTACAAGGCGAATAGCAACGGCCGAAGATGACTTTGAGAACATGCCGCTTGAGAAGGCAGGACGGCTGCTTGTGCAAATACAGCGCTCGGCAATATATAAGGAGCGCATGAGATCCACGCGGGCGCGTGCCTGCAAGGATGTTGAAATAAACATTATGGCGCGTATGCGACGTCAAATACACGATGATCCCGAATTGCTGTCGCGTATTGCCGATCTTGTCCGTGCCGCTGCCGAAGAGGAGGCGAAACGCGATGAGGACGGATAATTGGTATGTACTGCATGTGCGTACCGGGCAGGAAATGGGCGTAGCGGAAGCCGTGCGGAAACTGCCGGGTGCAGCGGCGCTTGTCCCTTCCGTAATACTAACTGAACGCAGAGACGGCAAGCGAGAAGAACGCAGCCGTCTGCTTTACCCGGGATATGTATTTGCACAAACCGAACGGCTGAATGTTCAAAGGTACTATGACTTCAAACGCATTGATGGCGTGCTCAGGCTACTCGGCCTTGACGATGGGGACATACCAAGGTGCGTGCCGGAAAGCGAAATGCAAACGGTAATGGATATAACCGGTGATACCCAGACGATAGGAATATCCCATGGTATCAAGGACGCAAGCGGCAAGATAAAGATTGTAGACGGGCCTTTGAAAAGTCTTCAGGGCCGTATTACCAAGATAGACACAAGGCAGCAGCGCGCAACAGTGCGCCTAAGCTTGATGGGACACGCGCAGATAGTAAGTGTTGCTCTCATCACAAGCAGTCCGACAGAGCCGGAGGCTGAGTAATCGCCCCGTTGAACATCGAACGAACATATTGATGTTTTCAGCTATCACCGACCCGTTTCTCCGTCGGTGAATGGCGAAGCATAGTCCTCCTGAAAATTGGGCTACACGCCGTTTTGCAGTGCTTGTAGCCCAATTATACTATCAAATATGCCATAACGCCAAATAACGGCACTACAACGCGTTTTAACGCTATATGCGGAGGTGAGACAATGGCAGTACAAGACCTTGAATACTTACTCGCCCCTGACGGGGTAACCGATGAGCGCTTCTTACGCGCCAGAAATAGTTTCTGGGAATACTGCAAACTGCGCAATCCGAAGTTCTTTCGTAACGATAGGAAGTACTTAGAAGAGCTTGCAAACTGCTTACAGGACTTATATGAGGGTAATTTGATTAACCCAACCACCGGTGAACCGTATAAGAAGATGATGATGAACCTGCCGCCGCGGCATGGCAAATCGTATACGCTTACGCTTTACTGTCAATGGTTGCTCGGCAAATCAAATACGAACCGGATCATCAGTGTCAGCTATAATGAAACCCTTGCCGGGCGTTTTGCCCGTAATGTGCGCGACGATATTGATGCCACCAAGCTTGATCCCAAGCTGGTTGTGTTTTCGGATGTATTCCCGACAACGCGCATAAAACAGGGGGATGCAAGCACGCAATTATGGTCGCTTGAAGGGCAGTTCTTTAACTATCTTGCTACCGGTTTCGGCGGCACTATAACCGGCGTAGGTTGTAGTATAGGCGTCATAGACGATCCCATAAAGAATGACAAGGAAGCGTTTAATGACCGCGTACTCGATGAACAGTGGGCATGGTATTGTGACACATTCCTATCGCGCATTGAAGAAGGCGGTTTGCAAATTGTAAATATGACAAGATGGTCAACAAAAGACCTTTGCGGCAGATTACTGCAAAATGACGCAGATGATTGGTACATATTCTGCCGTCCGGCTTACGATGAAGTATCCGGTAAAATGCTGTGCGAAGAACTGCTGTCAAAGAAGAATTACTTCAAAAGGCGCACGCTTACATCGGATGCTATCGCCGATGCAAACTACCAGCAGAAGCCCGTGGACGTGAAAGGCAAGCTGTACAGTACGTTTGCAACATATAAAGAACTGCCTCGAAAAGCAGACGGAACGCCGGGATTTGAAAAAATCATATCATATACCGATACTGCCGATACGGGCAGCGATAAACTTTGCAGTATAGTAGCCGGACAGCTTGCCGGACAGGGATATGTGCTTGATGTTGTATACACCGACGAACCTATGGAAACAACAGAGCCGCTTGTTGCAGCGCAGCTGCATGATTATCATGTAGATATTGCCAAGATAGAGAGCAACAATGGCGGACGGGGGTTCGCGCGATCTGTGGAGCGCATACTATGGGAACAGTATGCTGACCGAACTGTTGCAATAGAGTGGTTTCACCAAAGCGAAAATAAACAGGCGCGCATACTGTCGGGAGCAAGCTATGTAATGCGTAATCTGTACTACCCGGAAAATTGGGATAGACGCTGGCCTGAATATTATCGTGATATGAACACGTATCAGCGCAGCGGTAAAAACGCACATGACGATGCGCCGGATGCTACTACAGGCATTGCTGAAATGCTGCAAGGCGACGGGCAGGGCGAATTTATAGTTTATTGAAAAAATCAAGAAAAGAGGTACAACACAGTAACATATATAAACAGCATTACGCAGGGTGATTGCCTGCGGATTTTGCCAATGATTAAAAGCGAAAGCGTAGACTTAATATTAACAGGCCCGCCGTATGGTATTAGGTATCGCCCGCAAACAGATAAAACAATAAAAAAACGACGCAGAACATTGCATAAAAGCGCGTAAGAGCATAAATGCACTAAAGGAGGAACCGAATGGGAATACGTTGGGAGGCAGTAAAGGCGCTCATCACGGGTAAAGCCGACTCCGGTATGATGGATTTTATGCAGTCAGGACGTAGCAAGCCTCCGGACAGAAATACCGAAGAATGGCTGCAATCATATTTGAATAATCCACGCCTTGCGCCGGTGCGAAAAATAGCCACCGACCTATCGAGTATACAAGGAAAGCTATACCGCGGTGCAGGTGAAAAGCGAAAAGAGGTGCAACAGCACCCCTTTTTAGATTTCTGGGATTGCCCTAACCCGCTGCCGGAGCTGACAGCCGCTAATATATGGCGACTCTTGGAAATATGGTATCAGCTTAAAGGCATGGCTCTGTGCATTATCGAGCGCGACCACCGCGGAATGCCGACCGAATTATGGCCTGTACCGCCGCATTGGATAATGGACATTCCCCATAGAGGACATACATATTACACTATAAAAAACCCGGACGGCAAACCTGCAAACGTGCCGCTGACAGACGCTTTTGTACTTAAAGACCTAAACCCGCTGAACCCTTATACGAGCGGAGCGGGCCAAGCAGAAGCTGTTGCAGATGAAGTTGAAGCTTATGAGTATGCTACAAAGTATTCAAAAATGCTGTTCTTTAACGACGCCCGCCCGGACTATCTGATCGCGGCCCCGGGTGTAACCGAGGAGCAGATAAAACGATTCATAGCCTCCCTTGAGGCAAGGCACAGAGGACCATGGAATGCTCATCGGCCCGGTATAATACCGCGAGAAGTAAATATGTTCCGGATGTCTGATAGCCCGCGCGAGATGGACTTTATTGCATCGCGCAAAGACCTGCGCGACACGATCAACAGCCACTGGGGAGTTCCGCCGGAGATGCTGGGCATAGTTGAGAACAGTAACCGTGCTACTGCTGCCGCCGCCAAATCCATATACGCCGAAAATGTGCTTACGCCACAGCTTATGCTTAGGCAAAACGCGATAAACGTTCAGCTCTTGCCCCAATTCGAACACGGCCTTGAATGGGAGTATGACGATATCATACCGCAGGATGAGGAGTATCAGCTGCGAGTAGCGAACGAAGGATTAAGCCGCGGTGCAATAATGGTAAACGAATGGCGCACTAAAATGGGACTTGACTCCGTAGAAGGCGGAGACGTGTTCCTAATGCCCATAGGGTGCATGGTTGTGCAAAAGGGTGATTTTTTGTCAACAGACATGCGCGGGGATGGTGCAAACATAAACCCTACTGACCCGGCGGGTGCAAATATAACGCCTGCCGGGGTGAAAGCAAGACGTGTGCCGCCCGATCGCAACCGCGTGCGCCATGCAATGGATAAAACACGCAGAGAGCAGGAGCGAAGCGCCGGACCGATCATATACCGCGCACTGAAGAAGCAGCTTTATGGCATCATAAAGCAGCTGGGCGCTGACTCCAAAGCGGAAGATGACGGCTGGACTAAACTGCTTACGGTTGATATGTCCGGTGATATGCGTAATGTTGCGGATAGAGTTGAAAGCATACTGCTGCAAACCGTGGACTGGCCATACAGCGAGAGCGAGCTGCTATCTAACGTTAGAACGGTGTGGCAAACGGCATACGGATCCGGCGCCGAGCTTGCGTCCAATGTGTACAACATAAGCATAAGGCAACCATCGCTCACACATCAACTATTGGTAAGCGGTGCGCAGCGGATAAAAGGCATAACCGATACAACAAGAGAAATGCTTTCAAAGACCATTGCCGAAGGCATAGTTGCCGGTGATGGACGGCAACAGCTGATAGATAGGGTCCGCACAGTTATGCCCGGCGCATCACCCGGGCGCGCGGGCGTTATTGCCGCGAACGAAGTCCATACAAGCTTGATGTCAGGCAATTTCAACACAATACGCGATGCCGGGCTTACGACAAAGACATGGCTGACTGCCGGTGACAGTGACGTACGCGAAAGCCATAGGCAGCTAAACGGAGTTACCATAGGCATAAATGAACGCTTTGCAAACGGCTTGCTGTATCCCGGCGATCCTAATGGTCGCCCGTCCGATATAATAGGTTGCCGATGCGATCTTATAGCAGGCGAGGAAATACAGGCCATACCTATACAGGAACGATCGGAACATGATATACTTCGCTCAGGCGATGATGATTACATTGATGAGCGGCTACATGAAGTCGAGAGACTGCCCGATATCAAACAGCCATTACCGGATGAGGCTGCTGAATCGCTGGCGATGTATGAGCGCGAAATCGCAGAGAACGATTTTGAAACCGCTATCGTTATGACACGTAGCGGGAAGAGCTATCGCATACGGGGCCGGCGCAGCAGCGTCGATATAAGCGCGTTGTCTGAAGAAGAACTTTATAAAGCGGTTATGACACATAACCATCCGGCCGGTGTGACAAAATATAGCTTTAGCGCGGAGGATATCAGTAATGCGCTGGAGCATAGATTTGCCGTGCTAAGAGGCGTTGATGATGAGTATGAGTACGAGATTCGGACGCTCCCCAACACTATTGTTAAAGATGCTGATACCGTGCGATACGAGTTTAAGAACAAGTATATGCGTGAAGCGCTCAACGAAGCGTGGAGCCGGAGGCTCAACATGGATACGGACGGATACCATTATGCGTGCCAACGTATGTCTGAAGACTATGGATTCTATTATGTTAGGAGGAAACGAAAGTGAGCTATGTAAGCGAAGCGCAACAGCTGCAGGCTGAAACCGAGATGAAATTAGACGCTCTTTACGAAAAATATTCGGGCTACGTTCCAAAGGGATTGGATGACGAACCTTGGTCAGCTGAAGAGCGAGAGATCATACGTGCTTTTTCGGCGGCAGTAAAGGCGCTGCGACTTAAATATCCGGACTGGGAAGAAACGGTTGAAGAATACAAGCGGCAGAAAGATGAGCAAGGACACGGATAAAGGCATTTGCTAATTAAGCATCCTGAAACAGGGTGCTTTTTAATTACAAAAAATCAAAGAAGGGTGGAATGGAATTGAATGAATTGAAGCATAAATCGCTGCAATTCGAGCTTAGCGGAGTCGATGAGGAACAGGGCATATTCGAAGGCTATGCATCTGTGTTCGGCGTGCTCGACAGTGACGGCGATATAGTAGATCGCGGTGCATTTACCAAGACCATAGCGGAAGGCATGGCAAAAGACGGCGCTACGATACTTGCGCTGCACAACGACCGTTTGCTTCCGGTAGGCAAGACCTTGGAATTGCGCGAAGATGACATTGGGCTATACATAAAGGGCTATATAAGCCCTACCAGCACGGGCAAAGATGTGCGCATTTTGGTTCGGGATCGCGTACTCAAGGAGTTGTCCATCGGCTATATGGTAAAGCGGTATACGGTCCGGGCGGATGCACGGCACCTGGAAGAAATCGAATTGTTGGAGATAAGCGTTGTTACGTGGGCTGCAAACAGCTCAGCAAAAATAAGCGGCTATAAAGGCGGCGTTGCAACCGGAAACAGCATAAGCGAACTGCTCGCTGAGGGCCGTGAACTTATTGCCCGCCTGCAAGAGCTTGGAGTTGACACCCCTGATGACGGGGCTGAACTTATAGAAATAAACGATTGATGGAGGTAAAACAAAAATGGCGTTTACGAAAGAGGAACTTACTACGATCATAGCAGACGAAGTAAAAGCTGCTGTGACAGCAGCTATGAGCGGAGCGAAAGCGGAACCCGGTGACGCTGCAAACCGTGAGGAAAAAGCCATGCTGCATGATGACAAGACTGTCGAACACAAGTATGCAAGCATATATATGCCGGCAAATAATGGCATAAGCAACGAAGAAAAGCCCAAATTGGCTAAGGGCATAGGCTGGGTGCGTGCCATGAAGAGCGTTGCGCAGTCGGGCGGCGATCCTGATAAGGCCCTGTATGTTGCACAGAAAATGTACTCGGACGACGCAACGCTCCACCGCGAAATGAAGGCAATGAGCATAACCGCACCGTCCGAAGGCGGATACCTTGTGCCTGAAGTATATGCACAGGAGGTAATTGAACTGCTGCGCCCGTTGACTATAATAGGCGCGCTCCATGCAAGGCGCGTATCTATGCCCAATGGCAATATGACCATACCCAAGCTGCGCGGCGGCGCTAAGGCACATTACATCGGTGAGAAGCGCAAAGGTAAGGCAAGCGGCGCAACCGTGGGCACCGTAAAGCTCAGCGCCAAGAAGCTTATAACCAAGGTTGTTATCACGAATGACCTGCTTAGAAGCAACACATACGGCGCAGATCAGATGATATTGGACGATGCGCTTGCTGCCATGGCAGAACGTCAGAATGCCGCGCTTCTTAACGGCAAAGGTACAGAATATGAACCGAAGGGAATACTTAACATAGAGGACGTGCAGAGGTGGAGTGTGGGTGCTATGCCCGGCAATGATGTAACCGGCAGCATGCTGGCACGCCTGCTGCAGAAAAACGTTCGGGATAACGGCAGCCTTGGCTTCGTACTGAACGGTTATCTCTGGGAGGCACTGTACAACACTGTAAACAGCAGCGGCAACTATGTTTATAGAGCTTCCATGGATGAGGGCAAGCTTGGAAAGTATCCATACTTCGTGTCTGATGCAATCGGAACAGGTAAAGATGCCAATGAGAAGACAAGTATGATTCTTGGCCGCTGGTCGGATTTCATTATAGGCGATCAGCTGGGAATGGAAACAAGACTGTTTGACCAAGGCACTGTTGAAGACGAAGATGGGACTATATCCGCCGTCGATGATGACTGCTCGATTCTCAGGATAATTTCAACGCATGATTTTGGCGTACGCCATGAAGAATCCTTCGTAGTGGCGAAGGATATATACACTAAATCAAGCACCTGATTTATAGGAGGACAAACCAATGAAACGAAATCTGTATGAAAGCATCAAAATAAAGCAGAGTGCAAGCGGCGCTGCGGTTGATAGAGACGGTTGTTTGTCCGCGGTATTTGCCGCAGACGTCAGCGCAATAAGCGGATCGCCCACGTCAAGCGGTGTAAGTATTGCTGTCACCCATTGCGATACCGAATCCGGTACATATACCGCCGTTGATGATGAACGGCTGTTTGTTGGATGCAAGGCTGAGCAGGCTGTGGCCGTGGGCAAGCAAACTATATGGAATATAGACCTGTTGGCGTGTAAGAGGTACATAAAAGTAACCGCTACCCCTAAATTTACGGGCGGCACAACCCCGGCTGCTACGGCTGCATATACGCTGGTGCTGGGTGATAATTGCGGGCAATGATAGAGCTTGCAAGCAATGCGCTGACTATACCCGAACGGGTAATGCTTTTAACCGATATACCGTATGAGCAGTACGATGCCATTGTCATGCTTATAAATCAGGCGTCTGCATCCATTGAAACAGAAATGCGGCGCAGGCTTGGGAAGCAGTCATATTCGGAGCGCGTTAAGCCTACGGGGAGCCAAGAGCTGATTCTGTCTCAATGGCCTATACTTGAAGTCAGGCGCGTAGAGATCGGCGGACGTGAATTGCCGCCTGCCGCCTATAGCATAGAAGACGGCGGAGTGCTGTATAAGGATGATGGCTGGCCATGGCGTGGTTATCCGTACGGTTTGGCATATGATCCTGTCATGACGAGCAAAAATGTGCTTATCGAGTATACGGCCGGCTATATACTGCCAAAGGACGCCACGGAATCCGAGCCTGCCACGCTCCCGGCTGACATTGAAGGCCTTTGCATGGAGATGGTAAGTACGGCCTATAGCAAGGCACGGTCCGGGGGCGGCGCGGGGCTTAGGGCGTTTTCAATTTCGGATGTACATTGGGAATGGGCCGCCGAAACACCGGCATCATGGACAGCGGTGATAGAAAGATATAGGCGGGTGATATAGTGGTAAAGGTAGTTGTAAAAGACAATATTACCGAATGGCGTGACCGTGTGCGTGCCGAATTAAACAAGCTTGCCATGCTGCAAATCCGTGTTGGCATACTCGGCAGCGCGGACGGCGAGCTGCTGCGCATAGCTTATGTACACGAGTTTGGCGCGACAATAACGCCTCGCACGGCGCGCAATCTTGCGATACCGTTAAGCCCGTCCGCCCGAAATAAATCCCCACGAGACTACGATGATGCATGGGTGCTGGATAATGGCGAGAACCGCTTTCTTGTGCGCAACAAACGCAGCCGTGACGGCGGGGATAACTTAGAGTTCCTATACTTACTTGTTCCCAAGGTTACAATACCCGAACGCTCGTTTATACGAGCCGGATATGACGCCGGCAAGAACAAAATTCTGGCGGCATGCGAATGGGCCGCGCGTGCGATTGTCTTTGACGGCATAAGCGCTGAAATTGCAGCAGAACGTATCGGCGTAGCCGGAGTTGGCATTATAAAGCGATATATGCGCAGCGGCGCTATACTCCCCAAAAGCAGCTTAACTCTCGCGTCTGCACCAAACAAGACCAAGCCGCTAATACGTTCCGGACGGCTGGCAAATGCAATAACGTATGAGGTGATAAAGGCATGAGATTACCGGCTTTTGTAATGAAAACATGCAACGAGCTTCGGCACGACAAAGGCTCTATCGACTACACTAATGGTGGTCAATATACGCCCGGAGCAATAGAATCGATCCCATTCGGCGGTGCTGTATTGCCGCTTACCGACGAGGATCTTCGCTACGCGCCACAGGGCACATATGCAGCAGATGCGCGCAAGCTATATACTGATGGATATTTCCTTGAAATTGGCGCCCAGGTCGATGTGGACGGTATAGTGTACACCGTAACCGGATCGCGCGATTACGGTCACATAGGAACATTGAAACGCTATATAATCGAGCGGAAAGGAACAACGGTATGACGGCTAAGGAAGTCCGAAATATCATTTCACGCAGGCTGCACGGGTTTATCGGGCAGCCTGTGATTTTACACGAGCAGGACGTTGGAGAGCCGGCGCCGCCGTTGCTGTATTACCGGTTTATAAGCCCGCTGATACCGCTCGGCGGAGCAAGCATATGGCACGAGGGCGGCAAGCAATACCGCCGAGAGCCTACTGAAACCACCATGAGCATTACGGCTGTAAGCTATGACCGCAACAGCTCCAATGGCTATATACACGGCGATGATGAGGCTCTTGAACTCGCCGAACGCGCTATAAGCTGGATGCTGCATATAGGACGGCATGACTTGCTGCTTGAGGGTATAACCATTGTGGAAATAAGCAATGTGCAATGCCGCAGCAATCTTATGATAAATGAGGTTGCGCGACAGTATGGGTTTGATGTGCGTCTGCGCTTTGAGCGAACAACCATCATTGACATGCAGGATATAAAGGACGGAAACATTAAGAAAAATTAGGAGGAAATATATGGTACAAGATATTGTAGTGCATATTAGCCTTGATACAAAAGCGACTCCGCGTGAGTCGCTTATACCGCTGATATTGTCACTTGAGGGCGCTAAGAGCTATAAGGAGTACGCAACGCTCGACGCATTACTTGCGGACTATGCAGCGACAACCGCTGCCGGTAAAGCGGCTAAAGCGTTGTATGCCAATGCGGAAGAAAGAGGCAATGCACCGGAAACCGTGGCGGTGTTGGGACTTGCTTCATCGTCCACAGCCGAAAACATTACTGATGCATTGGACACCTTGCGCGACAGCCACGATGATTGGTATTATCTGCTGCCCGCCGCGGCCACGGATGCACAGATAATCGCTTTGGCTGCGTGGGCCGCCGGAACCGTGCTGTCGCTGCAGACGCTTGCGACGGGGCAAAAAGAAGCAGAGAAGCTGCTTGTAGCACAATCGGCATCCAAAAGCATCGCCATAACAAGTGCGCAGTCTGTAATATGCTATAACGCAGATGCAGCGAACAGTTACATGCATGCTGCTTGGGTAGGCCGCATGATCGGATATTACCCCGAAGCGGTCACATGGAAGTGGAAGGCACTTGTTGGGATACCTACAGCCGATGTAGATGCCGCTGCGTTGGGTGCGTTGTTAACGAATCATGTCAATACCTATGTCAATAACCATAAACGCAAATATATGCGCGATGGCGTTTGCGCCGATGGCGAATACATAGATGTTGTCATAGGCCGCTGGCAGATAAAACAGGCAATGCGTGCTGCCATAACAAAGTTGATGGTTGAAACTGACGAAGTGCCGTATAACGATACGGGCTTTGCCATGATAGGCGCAGCCATAATAGGCGCACTGAATGGCGCCGCCGCTAACGGTATTATACGGACGATAGATAATAGACCTCAGTATAAAGTGGTCATACCGCGATATTCGGATGCCAGCGAGAAGCAGATGGAACAGCGCATAATGCCGGATATAACGTGGCATGCAACACTTAGGGGCGGCGTACACGGCATAAAGGCAACAGGTACGCTTAGTATAAAGCTTGCTTCCGAGGAGGAGTAATATGGAAATATATAGCTTTGATAATGTGACGATGCTCGTTAACGAGAGGCCTATAACCGGCTATGCCGAAGGCAGCACTATAAAGATCGAGGACAACGAAGACTCCATACTGCCCAAAGTTGGGCTTGACGGTGCTGTTTCCTATGCAAACAACTCAAATCGTTCGGCAAAGATAACGTTTTCACTTGCACAGGACTCGGCCTCGCTACCACGGCTTAGGCAGTTGCTGCAATCACGCACAACTTTTGCCGTGGTGGTTCGTGACGCAACCCCCGGATCTGGGTTTATGCTGCAGGCCGAGAACTGCGCAATACTCAAAATGCCGCCCATAGAGCGCGGCAAAGAAATAAGCAGCGGAGAAGTAATTATATATGTCCCGCGCGCCGACTTGCAGTGATGCGACATAACCGCATTGGCAATAAGTCATATGACCCATGTAGGAATATAAGTGAAAGGTGGTACAGACACATGTATCGTAAAGAAAATATAACCGTTAACGGACAGGAATTTGAATTGCAGTCAGTTTCGCCGCGCTGGTATTTTGAGGTTAATCAGCGGTGCGGAATGTCGGGCGACAATAAAGACATCTTACGCTATATGGATACGCTTTTCAAAAACGTTGTGACCTGTCCTGTAGAAGTTATGCGCAAAGGCTTTGATTATTTTGAAGAGCGTGAAGACATCGAAACCGCGGAACTGCTGGTGAGGGAGATAGAACGATTTCTTCGCCCGGGAAAGCAGCATAGCACAAGCGCGGGCGCAGCAGCGGGCGCAGCAGAATAAGGCATTTTGGTTTTTGATATTTGATTCGGGCGGCATCTCTTTTACGGAATTATCGCAAATGGATGCCGCCACTTTTTATGAATGTCTTGCTGCGAAGGAACTATATGTGACAGCCATAAAAGATAAAACATGAGAGGAGGCGGTTATATGGCCGACCAGAGGGGCTTAACGTTTGGTGTTCAATGGGACATAGATACCGCCCCCTTGGACGATGTTGAAGAGAAACAGCAACAGTTAAAAGAAGACACCAAAGAAACGGCTGAAGGCTTTGAGCAGATCGGGACGAGTATACAGGGGATAGGAAGCCGTGCCATCGGTGCATTTGCAAATATGTCCGGCGCGGGCAAAAGCATGGGTACTGCAGTACGCAGCGCTATGGTTGACAGCATAAGCCGCGGCGATAAGTTGTCAAAAGTTATCAAAACCGGCATAGGAGCAGCTTTTAAGGATGTAAAGACGAAAGCAAAGGGCTTCGGCATGGATGCCAAAACCGTATTCAAGGATATATCAAATGCGGTAAAGCATCCTGTGCAGACTATAAATGAATCGCTGGGCACAGCGCTCAAAGATGCGCAGAATGACACGGAGGAACTCGGCCGGCAAGCGCAAAAGGCAGGCAATGATCTTGATGATCTCGGCAATCGCGGCGGAGCAGCTGCGGATACGTTGGGAAGTAAATTCGCCGCGGCAATAAAAACCATTGCCGGGCTTGCAATAATAAAAAAGGGCATAGATCTGCTGAAGGATTTCGTTGGCGGCGCAATAGACGCCGCAGCAAATGCCGAAGAAACGCAGAGTAAATTGGATACTGTATTCGGCTCTGCGGCGGCGGGGGCCGAAACATGGACAGACAGCTTCAGCTCGGCAGCGAAGCGATCCAAACAAGAAATCAAGGGATTTATGGCAGACGCGCAGGCTATGATGAAGGGCCTCGGAATGGCGGAAGATGCCGGAGGCGAAATGTCAAAGTCAATAACATCGCTTGCGTATGACCTTGGAAGTTTTCACAATATTTCGGATGAAGCTGCTTTTGCAAAAATCCGTTCGGGTCTTATGGGAGAATCCGAAGGCTTAAAGTCGCTTGGCATAGTAATGAACGAGGCCGCCATACAGCAATCTATGCTGTCGATGGGCTATCAAGGTGACGCATCGGCGTTGCGCAAACGGTTCAGTGAATTAGATGAAGCAACCAAGGCACAAATCCGTTTCAATGTGATAGTTGCCCAATCCGGAGATGCACTGACTGATGTAACGCGCACGTCCGGCAGCTACACAAACGGGCTAAAGGGTGTAAAAGGTATGTGGCAGGATTTTATTGCTACTGCCGGCGCCAAGTTTACTCCCGTGCTGACAGCATTGTTTAATACCATATTATCGAATTGGCCTGTAATAGAGCCAATGCTCATGCAGTTTGTAGATGTACTTGCAAACGGCTTCACAGAGGGCGTTCCGGTGCTTATGCAGTTGGGCATGACCTTGCTGCCGATATTGATACAGATGCTTAGCACCTTGTTTACGGTAATACAGCCTTTGATACCCATTATATCGAATGCGGCACAGACCGTATTACCGCCGCTTATTGGCATTATATCATTGCTGGCACAAACGTTGTTGCCACCTATAGTGCAGATATTGAACATAATATGCACTGCTATATTGCCGCCTGTAATGCCGATATTGTCAGTCATAGCTCAGGCAATTTTACCGCCGGTCGCGCAGCTGCTATCGCTGATAGCACCACTATTGCAGGCTATTGCTCCCATACTCAGTGTCATGGGGCAGATACTCAGCACCATAGCCAATGTAATAGGTACTATAATCGGCTGGATAGCGAACGCGGGAAGTGCGGTAATAAACTGGATCACGGGTCTGTCCGGCGGGGCTGCGGATGCAGCTGCAGCTACAAACGATATCGCCGATAACCTTAGCGCCATTGCCGATACATCAGGCTTTGAAGTTCCTGCCATGGACATACCGAGCGTCGATATCCCCACCGTTGAAATGCCTGAAGTTGATCTGCCTACCGGCGCAGCTCAGGCCGGCATGGAGAATATCAAACATACCGCGAGTGATGCATATGCGGATATCGCGGACGGAAATGCGGAAATGTGGAACAGCATGGGCGGTGCGGCGGAAGCCGGCGCCAACGTTATTGTGCTGCAGTTCCGCCGCATAAAGGAAGCGGCCGAAGAAATAGGCACCGTATCAATACAGGCCAATGTGACGGGTATTGGTACGAAAGTGCCGCACAACGCACGGGGTACGGACAACCATCCCGGCGGCTGGACATATATAAATGATGGGCCGAACGGCGGAGAACTGGCATATCTGCCGGGAGGCAGTGCAATTGTGCCTGCCGATAAAACTGACCGCATCATTTCGCGTGGCGGAAGCAGTAAAGTATTACACTTCGCGCCAAGCGTAAACATAACGGTATCGGGTAGTGCATCCGCAGCGGATAAAGATGATTTGGAGCAGCGGGTGCGCCGCGTAATACGCGATGAATACGAGCGGTTGCGCGCCGAAGAAGCCGAACAAGAAGCTATACAGGAGGGAATTGCTTAATGAGTTATTATCTCATGGGAGATAGCGGAACCGTAGTGTTCCGGCCCTATACCGGTGTAGTGGAGTCCGAAGATGCCTCTTATAGCAATAAAGTCACAAGCAACCCGATAGAGGGCGGCAGTACTATAGATGACCATGCGGTAGCGGAACCCGTTAAGGTATCGATATCCGGCATGGTCACATCACACTCCGCTGCCGCCCGCGCAACGCTTATAGCGATGTGTCGGAACCGCGATTTGATAGCTTACAAAGGTGAAAATCAGTACGACAACATGCTCATAACGTCATTGTCTATAGGGCAAAGCAAGACCGCCGGTACGGGCTTTACTTTTAAGCTTACATTGCAATATATGCGCCTTAGCGCATCGGCATTTGCCCCGATATCTGCATTTGCAATGTCATCGGAAGCGCGTACGGCAACCCCATCGGGCAAAAAGCAGAAAGGTACAAGACAAGAGCAAAACGTAGGGCTTGTAACTCCGTCAAGTGCATATGCCGACTATGTTTCAAGCTTTAATGATCCCCAGCCAAAGAATAGCGGCATGGCTGCGGCGCGATCCAATCCATCTTACAGGGGGTATTGATGATATGAAGCTTATGGCAGATGCTGTTGCCTTGAAATATATACCCGTGACTGCCGGGATGGTACCGTGTACGTTAGATATTAAGCTTGACGATAAGACCTATAGAATGGCATTCAAGTATAACGAGGAAGGCGCGTTTTTTAGCGTAGACCTATCAGTGCCGGTGCCGAACAATGTGCTGCTGTGCTATGGCGAGATCATAAGATACGGTAAGCCGTTATTTGAACAGTTTGCCGATGAACGTTATCCGCTGCCGCTTATAATACCTGCCGCTGCGGAAGGCGACCGCATAGAGACGATAGATTATGACAATTTCGGGCGAACTGTAAAGCTGTGGCTTATCGAAAGGAGTGAATGAATGCGTTTTTGGAAGCGTAGAGCGTCTTTACAGGTTGGGACAAGCAGATATCAGCTTGATGATCTTAAATTCAGCTTCGAAGTTACGTCAGAAGACGATGCCGGAATACCCATATGCAAGCTTGAAATATATAACCTTGCGCCAAGTACCAGGGCGGCTATATCAAAAGGCACGCCGATAATTGTAAACGCCGGATATCAGGACGATATCGGATCTGTTTTTGTCGGCAGTGTTGCATCATTTAGTCATGATATCGGTAAACTTGATGCTGTCACGAAGATAACCGCAGCGGACAGCTTGCAGCAATGGCTTGGTTCAAACGTAAACAAAAGTTACAAAGGCCCGATTACTGCAAAAAACGTGGTGGCAGACCTGCTCGCACTATTCGGCGTAGAGGTAGGGCTTTGCATGCTTGCCGAAGATCCTATATACAAACGCGGGAAGGTATGTACCGGCAGGCTTAAAGATGTACTCACCAAGATTGTTTGTACGGATTGCAAGTCACGATTATTACTGCGTACAGGGCAGATCGTAATAGCCCCTCCGGAGGTCGGCATAACCACAGGATACCTGCTAACACCACAAACCGGATTGCTTAAATCGTCATCTAAGTCCGAAAGTCAAACTGTAAATACGGCAGCCAAACCCGCTAAAAAGACAAGAGCGCAGCAAGCTGAAGCCGATGGCAATGAAAAGCGCGAGTGCCTTCTGAATTATCATATCGGCGTTGGCGATATCGTCTTGATACAGGATTCAACTGCATCAGGAAGCTACATGGTCAAGAAGATAACCCATAAAGGCGATGGAAGCGGCGATTGGAAAACGATAATGGAGGTGGTGCCGTCATGAGCATTAGGGATAACAGATCCGCGCGGGAAGAAAAACTCTCGGGCGGGCTACGGGTTGCAGAGTTAGTGAAAGTAGTGCGCTTTAATGCGGAATCCATGACTGTCGATGCACAACCGCTCGTGAAGGTGAGCATAGACGGAACCATGGCTAACCAGCCTCAGCTTACAGGCGTTCCTGTGGCCGGTTTATGCATGGGCGATTTTGTCGTCCGCCCATGGTACAAGAAGGGCGATATTGGCTTGGTCATTATCTGCGATAAGGATATAGATGCGGCATTGGAAGGCAAAATTACAGAGCCGGCCACAAGTAGAAATCACGACATGACGGACGCTGTATTTGTAGGCGGTATAGCCAAAGGCGGCAAAGCGCCGTCCGGACTTCCCGATAATGCACTTGTACTGTCTGCGGGCAGTACATATATAGCTGTAAAGCCTGATGGCATAGAAGTAAGCGGCAAGCTGATGCTGAATGGTGTGAATATAAGCGAGTATACGCACAGCATACCTACGGGCGGCGATACGGGAGGTCCGCAATGAACTTATATGTGGATGAGAATACGAGAGACATTGCTTTCGAAGCAGATGGCAGCATAGCAACAATAACAGGCGCTGCTGATATAGCACAGGCGGTACGATGTACACTGCAGGCATGGCTCGGAGAATGGGAACTTGATGTAAGCCACGGAACAGACTATGAAATGGCGTTTTCCGATACCGCTGTAAGCGATGCCGAAATAAAGGAAATAATCAGTGCGGCAATTTATCAGGAACCGCAAGTTAAGAAAATTGAAATGCTGGAAATTGAGCGCGTAGGGCGTGTTATACATGTGTGTTTTGCGGCTCGACTTAAAAGCGGAGAGATGATATCCGGGGAGGTTGATAATAATGGATGACTGGGGTATTTCAGCGGCGGGTTTTAGGAGACCGGGTTATACCGAACTGCTTGATGCATATGAGCAGCAGGCAAAAGCGAAGTTTGGCAACGATATAAACCTATCCGTGCGAAGCATACTCGGGCTTATGCTGAGAATATACGCGTGGTTTTCATCGTTGATGTGGCAGCTTGCCGAGGATGTCTATAACGCAGGATATGTCGATACAGCAACAGGCATATCTCTTGCGCGCATAGGTGCGATAATCGGCATCAGACCGTATATAGCGGCAAAGGCTACGGGAGAGCTTACATTCACGGGCGAGGCGGGTGCTATTATCCCTGCGGGAATGATAGCAGCCGCAACCAATAGGGCGCAGTTTATCACGCTGTCTGAGGCTAAAATCGGAAACGATGGCACTGCTACGGTATCCGCCAGGGCTTACGATGTAGGGCCGGACGGCAATGCGGCTACGGCGACCATTACCACGATAGTAACACCCATAGCCGATATAGATACTGTTACCAACGCGGCGGCATTTGAGGGCGGGCGCAACCGTGAGACGGAAGCGGAGTTCCGCGCGCGGTACTACCGAAGCGTAAAACGTGTAAGCGGCGCCAATACCGATGCCATACGCGAAGAAATACTGACTGTGCCGGGCGTACAGCACGCAATCGTATACGAGAACTGCACCGATAGTGCTAATACGGCAGGGTTGCCTGCACACAGCATAGAAGCCGTTGTGTTAGGCGGGCAGGATATGGCGATAGCACGAGCCATATGGGCGCGCAAAGCTGCCGGAATACAAACATACGGCAGTAGTAATGCCACGATCATAGATGCATCGGGAAATAATCAAACGGTCAATTTTTCGCGCCCGAATCAAGTTGCCATATATGTTAGAATTGCCGACTTACAGATCAAACCGGGTTATACTGCTGCCGACGTGCAAAATCGTATAAAGGCTGCGCTTATATCGTATATTGGTGCGCTTGGCGTGGGCGGCGGCGTGTACTATACGCGATTGATCGAACAAGTCAATAAGGTGGAAGGCGTGACAGACTATAGGCTTACCGTCAGCAACAACGGCACGGCATATGGGATAGCTAATATCGGCGTATCCTCAAGGCAGACAGCCTATATAGACGGGGATAAGGTGGTATTCTCATGACGCTGCAGGAACGGATGCTTGACATGCTCACAAGTGCTTATAACAGGAATCCCAATGGGAACATAGGTAAACTGATGGGGATATTTGCGAATGGGCTTGAGCGTGTGGACAGTACATTGCGCAATATATGCGACTGGCGAAACCTTGAAACCGCGAAGGGGAGAGTGCTTGACCGCATAGGAATAAATTACGGCGTAACAAGAGCGGGCCTTGATGATGAAACATATAGACTGATGATAGTAACGAAAATGCTTGCAACATATTCAGGCGGCGATCCTGATACACTGATACATGCCGCCGCCGCATTGCTTGGTATAGACAGTACAGCCGTAGAACTGGTCGAAGGGGTAGCAGCCGTAAGCCTCGTCGTAGATGAGCCGGAAGTTCCAACTGCCTTTTTTGACAGGCAAGACGCAATATGCGACATGCTGAAGCAGACCGCGGCAGCCGGCATAGCGTTAACGCTTGAGCTGCGGCGACCCATTTACCAACGATTGGCTATAGGCATGATATTACAAGATATAGAAACATTAACTATAAGGCAGGTGAACTGACGTGAGCTTTTCGGGCGGATTATATCTTACCAATTCCGGGCGGCTTGCGCTATCAAAAGTACAGGCGGATAGCACTAAAACGCTGCATTTCACCAAATTTCAATTTGGCGATGGAGCATTGAACGGAGGGTTAGAGATCGAAAGAACGTCTCTGGTCAACCGGAAAGACACTTCGAATATAACGCGATTGCGCGTAAATGGTGACAACACATGTACCGTGGGCACTAAGCGCCTCGGAAATGCCGTTGGCGGTTACTACTTGCGCGAGATAGGCCTTTACGCCAAAGATCCGGACAATGGCAACAACGAGATATTATACGGCTATGCGAATGCAGGAGACGATGCGCAATATATACCGGCTTCGGGCGGTGCTGAAATCGTTGAGAAAACTATAAACATAATTATATCAATAAGTAATGGCACAAGCGTAACGGCTACACTATCCACCGGCGTATACGTTACACCGGAAGAGTTTGAAGCCCATGTAAACGACAAAAACAACCCACATGGGGTGACGGCGGCACAAATAAGTGCGGCCGAAGCCAACCACACCCACGGCGCAATTACCAACGATGGCAAGATAGGCACAGACGCAAACAAGGCCGTATTCACCGGCGAGGACGGCGCGCTTAAAGCGGGTACGCTGCCCATAGCTGCGGGCGGCACGGGCGCCGTTACGGCAGACGCGGCACGAAAAAACCTCAACGCGCAGAAAAAGAGACTCACGTTTACCAATACGGCGGTTGCTACATCGGCGTGGGTGGCGGATGAAACGTACGCGGACTATCCGTATCGCGCTGCCATTCCGCTCACAGGCGTTACGGCTGCGAGCTTTGCCGAAGTTGTGCTGTCACCTGCCGACGCTGTATCCGGTGCATATGCGCCGGTGTGTGAGACGTACGCAGGAGGTATATATTTGTATGCCAATGCTGTACCCAGCGCGGCTATGACCATACCGGCTATAGTAATATGGGGGTGATGGTATGATAGGCAGAGTAAACACGGGCGGCGGCAAGATGAAATCGATCATAGGCACATTTACGTCCAATAAGTACGCAGCACAGTCAACATTCAGCGTTGCCGGACTAAAGTTCAAACCTAAGGTTATATTTGTCAGATTGCTTAGCAGCAGCAACCAAGCCGTGCACGGCGAAGACTACGGTTCGTGCTTTGGCACAATAGATGCCGTACAAGTGATAGATATAGACGCAGGCGTTGCAGTGTATATGAGCAAACGTACAGACTTAAACGACTATTACGGATGGGATGATATGGCACTATCGGGTATCACGTTTGCCGACGGGACGCTGACGGTGAAGGCAGGAGGAGCGTATAGCACCATTTGCTCTGATTTTCAGAAACACTGGACAATAGGCACATATGAATACCGCATATACGGTGTATAGGAGATACGAAAATGTACATAAGACGAGTGTTTTATGACCCCACTACAGGGGCCGTTTTATATGTTTACACGCAGCAGGGCGACTTTGAATATACTCAGCCCGCGGTAATGGCCGCGCTTATAGGCTATTCGGACGCGGCGTGCATGGAGTGGACAACGCCCGATTCCGCTATTGAAGCCGCTTTTGCGGAGACGGATTCAGACGGCAAAGCGCGCCGCGTAAACGTAAGTGTGGACGTGTCGGGCGATGAGCCGCGGTTAATATTTGAATATGAAGCGATAGAAGAAGCAAGCGGTGATGACCCATATGAGATAATCGATATACTGACGAAGGAGGCTGCGGCGGATGGCTAACATAGAGCTGCGTGTGCGTGGGCAAAGGCTGCTTGTAAATCACGGCTATGTTGTTGCCGGAACGGTACGCTATCTGACAATAAAGGCAGCGCTCAGCGGGGACTGGCAGGGCCGCGAAGTGTGGGCGTATCTTGAATTTGGGGATAAGAAATACAAGACGCAGCTGAATGGCAACGGTGAATCTACAGCACGCGCTGGCCTTAACCTGAGCGCGGGCAAATGGTCCATATACCTTATGGGCTACGGCAAGGACGCGGACGGCAACGAAACGTGCATAACGAGTGACCGCGTGACGCTTAATGTGTATCCGACCGGCGCTTCAGGCGGCGAACAGCTTCCGGCAGACGAAGAAGGCGCGGGGTCGCTGAATGCTATAGAAATGTATATATGCGACTTTGCGAGCGCAGAAGACTGCATAATAACGACGGGAGGCCACTATGGCACAAAACGCGCAATCGTATCAAGGTGATAAAGTGCCTGAGTTTCGGATTGCCACAAAGGCAATGGAAATGCTGGATTATACGCTGAGAATAACCGAAAACAAGGACATATATCCTAACTGGACAAGGGGCAACCTTGTGCGGTATATACGCGATACCGCGGCGGATATATTGCGGCATATAGTTACGGCTAATGACATAAGCCGCGGCGGCACTACTCCATACGAAGTAAGGCTGGAAGCGCAGGAACAGGCTATACGGGATTGCTCTTACTTGCTCGCCCTGATAGATGTATCTGAGCGCACGGGGCGCATAAACGCGCAGCGGGCGCAATATTGGGGCAAGAAGGTGCGCGATGTCAAGTACATGTGCATGGCATGGCGCAAAAGGGAGCAATCCGTTTAGTAGTGTGCAGCCTGATATAGCGGTGAACGTTTGGACGCGGTGGCCTGCCTCGGCGTCGGCTGTGGTGTACGTCAACTCCAACGGCAACGTCAACACGAACTCGCCTTCCAACAACAACTACGCCCGCCCCGATCTGTGGAGAACGCGAGACTGCGGACTGACTGCATAGCGCGCCACACAAAGGAGGCTGCATACTATCTTTGCCGTTGTCGGTAAAGATAAATACATAATGTTGGCCGTGCCGTCCTGCGGGACGGTGCGGAATAAACGGCATTCCTATATGAACTATGAAATACTGTATACGCCCGATGTGCTGCATCGGGCTTTTAACCGTGCAATGCGCGGGCACCGTAACGATGCGGAACATGCCGCGGCGGAAGCGCATAAGATTGAAACTATAGAATACCTCGCCCGGCAGCTTCGGCGCGAAACCTACGAACCGCGTCCTTTGCGGCAGTTTTGGGTGACTGAGCCAAAGCGCAGGCAGATACAAGCGCCCTGCGTGATGGATAAAATCGTACAGAACGCGCTTGTGGATGGGCTGCTGTATGATTGGTTGACAAAGCCTTTTATCCGGGATTGCTACTCAAGCGTTAAGGGGCGCGGGACAAGTGACGGACTCGCCCGGCTGAAGCTTTTCATGGGTGAGTATTATCGCTGCCACGGCGCTGAAGGTTGGGTGCTGAAATGCGACATACACCACTATTTTGACAGCATAGACCAATCTAACGTGCTGCAGCGCGCTGAGCGGTACGTGCCGGACGCGCGTGTTATGGCGCTGCTTGCCAAGTATGTACGGCTTACATCGCACGGATTACCTCTCGGGCTGCGTACATCGCAGCCTTTGGCAAACCTTGAATTATGTGAAATCGACCACCGCATAAAAGAGGTTTACCGCTGCCGGTATTACGGCAGATATATGGATGACTTCTATATCATTCATAGTGACAAAGCTTTTCTGAAAGAGCTGCGGCGGGAGATTGAGGCAGGCCTCGCCGCAATAGGGCTGCGGCTTAACGACAAGACGCAAATATTCCCGCTTGCGCACGGGATAGAGTTCCTTGGGTTCCGCACTTACATGACGGATACCGGCAAGGTGGTGCGCGCACTGCGGCAAACGGCCAAGACCGCGCTGATGCGCGGCATAAAGCGATATGAAGCCATGTACAGGGCAGGCGCTGCGCATGAAGAAATACAGCAAAGCTACCGATCGCGCCGTGCGCACCTGATGCAGGGAAATTGTCGCGGCCTGATGCTGCGCTGTGACGCGAAAATGGAAGATATATTTAAGGAGGAGAACATGAACGAATGAGCCGACCGATCACAGATTTGCCCGCGGGGGCACTTGTAAATCTGATGGAAACGAATGGAGGGAACACCATGGGCAAGCCGTGGCGCATCATTGCTACGGCAGACAAGAATCCATATAAAAACGGCGTATTTATGCTGCGTGACAAGGCAACGGGCACGGGCACGAGTGAATCCGCATTTAAGTGGAACAACGCCCAAACCGAAGTAAATTATGAGAATTCTCAATGCGACATAAAGCATGAAGCGGAGTTTTACGGAAGGTTTGACGAGGCTACAAAGGCGCTTATAATGCCCACGGCCATAAAGGTATATGACAATGACGCGGGCGAGGTGGTGAGCATAAACCGCCATGTGTTTGCATTGTCCGCCCGTGAATACGGCGTGGACTCATATGCCACGGACACAACGGAGGATCCAGGCTACTTTACGGATAATGCGAGCCGCAAATTCTATAACGAGCAGGGCCAAGCGGTGAACGTTTGGACGCGGTGGCCTGCCTCGGCGTCGGCTGTGGTGTGCGTCTACTCCGGCGGCTACGTCATCACGTACTCGCCTTCCAACAACAGCTGCGCCCGCCCCGCTTTAATTCTTGCATCTAATAGTCTTGTGTCGGATGCTCCAAATGCGGATGGCAGCTACAATCTGGTACTGAGCGACACCATACCTCCACGAGAGGTGGAGTTTACTACGCTGCTGGGGCAAACGGATAAAATGCCCCAAAAGATAAAAGTCGAATGTGAGTACGAGATGCAGAGCGGCACGATAGAGTTCTGGACGTGCAACAACTATAACGACCCAATACCCGCATGGGAGAAAATAGAGCTGGGAGAACAGCATAGGTTTGCCAATACTACCAAAGCTGCTGAGACGTGGGCGCTGGGCGTAAAGTGTCATGCCCAAAGCGAGAACAACATAACCGTGTATGAGCCGTGCGCGATAGTGAGCTTTTAGGAGGTGAAGCGGGTGAAAGCAGCAAGATATTTGAGGAAGCGCGCCGAAGCCGACAGGGAGCAGGCATTTATCGATGCCGCCGAGCTTGCAGATGTAGCCGCCGAGGTCGAAGCGGAGATAGCGGCATATCAGGAGATTATAGACATAATGGAAGGAGGTGAAGAAAACGATGCCGATACGGACTAAAGACGCAGCCCGCGCTTGGCGGGCAAACGAAGATAGGCGGGAAGCGGAGTACATAGCTGCGGGAGCCGCACAGGCGCAGGCGGCTAAGGCTGCTCCCATTGCAACGGTGGGTATGTTTGCAGACGGGTTTGCACCATGGGAGGTGGGGAAGGCATACAAGCAGTATGACCTTTTTTTATATAACGGCATGGTTGGGTTCTGCCGTCAGGCAGTTACATCGGCTGCGCACCAGCCGCCGTTCAGCACGGGTATGGAAGCGATTTACGGCGTTCGCCCCGCGCCCGATGATAACGGCGTGTATCCGTATGTGTACAACATGGCGGCAAGCGTGGGCATGAGAGTGCGCGAAGGCGATAACGTGTATGTCTGCATCCAGCCCGCAGATCCGCTGCTTTATCCGCCGTCACAGGTTGCAGCGCTTTTCACTTTGGAAAAATAAAGGAGGAAACTTAATGAAAAAGACTATACTTATACTTCTGCTTGCGCTTACGCTTTGCGCAAGCATACCCACATTGGCTATGGGCTGGGCATATACGCCCGACCCTGCGCCGGAGTATACCGTGACAGTGAGTAAGCTTGACCGGGTAAATACCACTGCCGGCACGGCATATACGACCGTACCCGACAAGCTTGCGGCGGTGGGGCAGGTCGTATACTTCAGCGTGCGCATAACGGATAGCGGCGGCAATGATGTCAAAGGCGATATACGGCTTTGTGACCTCGAAGTGCTGTATATAGACGGCAGTATAATAGCCGCCACGGTGACCGGCGCACATCCGACTGTAACGGCATCCATAGAGACCGCTACGCCTGCCGACCAGCTTGTATATAACGGTAAGCCTATAATAATCACGGGCGACACTGTTACAATAGACAAGCTGGTGTTCACACGCCAAAACAATGTCGCAGTAAGCGTAGATATTGCAGACGGCAATCTTAGTGATTTGTCTCGCGCACTTATGGCGCTGGGCATGACGATAGAAGATGTATACAGCGGCAAAATATATATGTCCGATGCCGCGCTTGCAGCAAACTTCGGGCAGCGCAGCAGAGCCGAGGCAACGGCAAGGTGGTATGTAGATGCGGATGCCGAGGTAAAGCCCGCTGTACCGGGCCTGCCGCAGACCGGCGATAACGCAGGTGCCGCCGGCCTTGTGCTTGTAGTGACTGCCGTGCTGATCATGGGTGTAAAACGATGGGCAAGATAGCAGACTTCGTAGCCTACCTTGAATCGCATATAGGCGATGCATATGTGTGGGGCGCCCAGGGCCGGCGCGTAGATACTATGCCGGACGTATCGGCATGGGTACGCAAGCGGGAAAAAGGCAATTTGATACAGGCTGCGCGGTGTATGCGCTATATACGGGCTTCTAAGAAGCGTCCGCTGTATGCGTTTGACTGTTCGGGTTTGATAGTTCATTGGCTGCTGGATGTTAAGCATCTGGTAAAGGGTGATGTTAACGCGAATGGCTTGTACGCGCAGTGCAACAAGCAGGGCAAGATCGGCGAATGGCAGCCCGAAGCCGGAGATCTTGTCTTCAGGCTTAAAGGCGGCGAGATGAAACATGTAGGCGTGTATGTCGGCGGCGGCTATACCATCGAAGCCAAGGGCCGTGACGCAGGCGTGGTAAAGCTGCCGCTTAACAAAGGAACTTGGACGCACCAAGGCAAGCATCCGGCGCTGGCGGAAGAAGCGGAAAACAAGTCGCCTGAGCGGCGGGTGTTCCGCATTGAATCTCCGTTGCAGCGCGGCGAGGATATACGCGCCATGCAGACAGCGCTTGACCTGTGCGGCTATCCGTGCGGCGATGCAGACGGCATATGTGGCCGCAAAACCGTTGCGGCGGTGAATGAGTTTATTCTGGCACATGATGCCATAAAATAATGGAGGTAAATATGAAAAGAAAAGTATTTATTGGACTTGTATTCGTAGCGATACTTGCGCTTACATGCGCGTCTGCTGCGCTTGCGCAGACCACGGACGAACCTGCTGCGCATGTCGGGTTTTTCGACTGGGGTGTACTCGCTACCTACGCCGGCGCAACAGCTGCCACTATTGCAGTAACACAGGTTTTTAAGGGTGTGGGGTTTATCGATCGCATACCCACAAGGTTATTCGCTTATATTGTGGCGCTTATAATTCTTATAGCCGCCACAGCGTTTACTGATGGCATAACTCCTGAATCGGCGGCCCTTTGCATTGTCAATGCGTTAATGGTAAGTCTGGCGTCAAATGGCGCATATGATGCCGTGATAACAAAGAACAATTAAATGTAACACAGGTTAAAGCCCGGAGAATTTCTCCGGGCTAGTTCTATTTATATGCATAAATATGCTTTGACATGAGTTGTGCGCCATTTTTGACATGAGTTGTGCGCCGCTACAGCAAATGCACTACTCACGATAGGGGAGTAGTGCATATTCTTTGCTTCCTGAAGGTGCTTTATCGGTTTGGCAAACTGGAATTTGTCAAGCAATTATTTTTTCTTTTCCAAAGAGGTAATGATTGCAGACCCCATTACAACAATTGCAAGAATTGGACCGAGCTGAGGCCAATTCATTATTTCGGCTCCAAATCCAGAGCCAAGATATCCTAAGATAATAGCAACAATGGAAGAAATAGCCGCTTTACTCATATATTCGTACTCCTTTGTTAACTTCCGATTTATTGTCCTGTTTAGACATTAGAATTGTAACATAAACTCTACGAACAATCTACCGCGGATTTTATGAGATATGAAAAGGCCCGAACGGCTTCCGCTCGGACTTTCTTTACCCAATCATAACTCAATTCCGCTTTCACAATTTCCTCCGCCTGTGCCTTGCAAGCGTTCATCGGCCGTACCCATTCCGTCCGGTTATCGGCTATCCGATGCTTGATAATACGGTTTTATGAACATCTGCCCGAAGTGTGCCCTTTATTTTACCGCCATAACATAGATTTGGCACGGGTTACGCTCGTCCCAAAGCGTTGGGAACACTTCGAATTCCCTGAACCCGAGCGACTTGTAGAAAAGATTCGTTTTGTCGTAGTCCGCGTATTTGCCCATTTGTACCGTTTTTACCTGAATAAAGCAATAGCCGTTTGCGCGCGCATATTCATATGCCGCGGCGAATAATGCCTTGCCAGCGCCCAAGCGGTGGTATTCCTTCAAAACGCCCATTGCGTAAAGCTCCAGCGTTGCGTCGCCCGTTTGGTGTATATAAAGGAAGCCTATCGGCTTATCGCCGTCATAGGCGCACCAAAATGGCTCGGCGGCGCTTTGTGCAATGTATTCCTCGCGCGCCTCCGCAATGCCGAACCATTCCGGAAGGGCTTCCAGTATGCCCCGCGCAACGGCCTTTTTTGTTTTTGAATCATAAAGCCTTATTATATCAAGCATGGAATATCCTCAGCGTTCAATTACTGCGGTCAATACAGGGTGTCTATCGCATCCCGCCAGTTAGGCAGGGGCAAGGGGGTGCCGTTCAATATTGCGCGGTCAAGCCTTTCGCCGTTGTAATGCAGCTCCAATTCAAAATACGGCGCGCGGCGCTCCATTAGCTCAAGGAATATAAAGTCGCCTTCCCACGCAGGCAATTCCTTCAGCTTTGCTTTGTCCAGCCACACGAGTTCGCCTTCGTCGCAGTCCGTCAACTTTCCTGTAAACCCGTCTGCATAATAAAGGTGCATCATCTCCTCCGGCCACGGGGCGCTGTCGAACAAAATCTCGCCGCATTTACGGAAGCTGGTCAGCGTAAGTCCGGTTTCCTCCCTGGCTTCGCGCAGTATGCATTCGTCCGCCGTTTCGTTTGGCTCAATATGCCCGCCTATGCCTATCCATTTGTCGTGGTTCACGTCGTGCTGCTTTTTTACGCGGTGCAGCATAAGGTATTTGCCGTCCTTTTCTATATAGCAAAGCGTTGTATGTTTCATAGCTTACCGCCCTTTCATGCATTATATAGAAATTGTACATCATAAAAATGAAAACATAAAGAAAAAAGCACCCGCCGTGCAGATACTTTTTGCATATGGCGTGCCCAAAAGGATTCGAACCTTCGGCCTTCAGAGTCGGAGTCTGACGCTCTATCCAGCTGAGCTATGGGCACACGCTGCTTTGCTATTATATCATATTGAGGATAGGATGCAAGCGCGAATTAAAAAATTAGCCGCACACGCGCGCCGCGCAGGGGGAATTTGCGCAAAAAGGGCGCGGCCGTAAACGATGCATCGGCAAAGAACGGTGCGAACGGCAAATAATGCAAGCGTATGAAAGCGGTACGGGCATAAAAAATACATATCCGCACACGCCGTAATATGTGCAGAGTATGCCTGTTTTTGGGGAAAATTGCATATTTGACATGCAGTATTCATAACGGCGCAACATTTATGTTGCATTTTATTCTGCCATGTGATAGAATTCATTACAAGATGATAGAAAGGCCGTATATGCAGTTCTACCATGCAAATATCCAGCCGATTTATCCAAGAGCACAACATGATATTTTCCGACATGAGCGGTAAAATATAAAAAAACAAGGAGGAAAAAACATGCAAATCAAATTTGCAAAGTTCTTTGCACTGATGCTGGCTGCCATGATGGTCTTTTGCGTAGTCGCAGGCTGCCAGCCGCAGAATCCCACCGGTGGTGATCAGCAGACCAATACACCGACACCGACCACCGAAACTACTTCGGATCCCAACGCGGGCACCGAAACTACTTCGGATCCCAACGCGGGCACAGACCCCGTTGCTCCGAACTATGTGGTAGACGAGAACGGCGCCATCGTCCATCAGGATTACACCTCTGTCTATAAGAAGATCGGCTCCAAGATCACCATAGACATGGTTGAAGAGGATGAGGACGGCATCGCCACCGTAACGTACGAGGGCAAGACCTATGAGCTTGGTATGGACTTCCTTTCCATGGCCATGGTTTACAACTGCAGCGTACCCGAGGGCAGCGACAAGTACAAGACCGAAGATGACGTTTACGCCGAATGGTGGAAGCTTTACATCCAGCGCTGGAACTACATGGTATGCGAAATACCTCTTTACTCCAACCAGTACTTTGATGTTTACAATGCCAAGATTGAAAATTTCGCGACCTCTCCTTACTGGGGACCCGCGGATGCCATCGTTGCCGCCACCGTTAAGGAAGGCGAAACCAGCTCCTTCATTCTCGGCAGCAGCACCGAGCTTTCCGGCAGCTTCCGCAACGCGTCCTGGGGCAAGTCCTCACCCGGTTCTTCCGATCTGGACATCCAGAATCTGACCACCGGTTATTCCACCGTTATGTACGGCTTCGACGGTTCCTATGCATGGAACATGATGGCTGTTGCCGAAGAGCCCACCCACGTTAAGAACGAGGACGGCACCCTGACCTACACCATCAAGATCCGCGATGACATGAAGTTCTCCGATGGCACCCCCATCACCGCCAAGAACTACATTGCTTCCCTGCTGGCCAACTCCACCAATGTGGCGGTGGCTGCCGGCGGCAACGGCAATGAGGGCCAGGTTGTTGAAGGCTTCGATGAATTCAAGGCCTATGAGGGCGAGGGCGATCCGGTTTATTTCAAGGGCGTGCAGCTCATTGATGATTACACCTTTGCCATCACCTATCAGGCTGATTATGCCAATTACTACTATCTGATAACCTATGCCGGCTTCAGCCCTGCTCCCATGCAGATGTACCTTGGCGAGAACGACATCATAGTCAACGAGAACAAAGAGTGCGGCCTCTCCGAGGGCTTCTATAAGAAGGAAGCCAAGGACGGCGTTGACGCCTTTGTTATGGCTGACGTTATCAACAATAACCTGAAGTGGGATTCCGACCTTCCCTACAGCGGCTCCTATGTAGTGTCCGATTATGACGCTTCCTCCAGGACCGCTACCCTGACGCTGAACCCCGTCTATCCCGGCGACGATGCCCGCGGCAAGCCCAGCATCGAAACCCTCACCTATGTAAAGGTTATCAGCGAAACACAGAACGACCAGCTCCTCAAGGGCGAAATCGACATCATCTCCGGCATCACCGGCGGTGACGAAACCAAGGCTGCCCTGAAGCTTGTTGACGAAGGTGCAGGCAAGTTCGCTGAAACCCATTACGACCGCGCCGGTTACGGTAAGCTCGGCTTCCGCTGCGACCTTGGCCCCACCGCCTTTGCCGAAGTGCGTCAGGCCATCTGCTACACCATCAACCGTCCCGAGTTCGCGCAGACCTTCACCGGCGGCTTCGGCTCCGTTGTGCATGGTCCGTACTACACCGGCTTCTCCGCCTACAAGGCTGTTGAGGACGAAATCATACTGAACCAGTATGCTTACAGCTCCGACTCCGCTAACGCGGTTCTCGACGAAGGCGGCTGGATCTACAACGAAAAGGGTGAACCCTACGTTGCCGGTACCGACCCCGTCCGCTATAAGAAGCTGGAAGGCTATGAGCGCTCCCCGCAGAACATCGCCTTTAAGTCCACCGACGGCGCTTACAAGACCGTTGAGATCGATGGCGAGTTCTACATGCCGCTGGCAATCAACTACTTCGGTACTCAGCCCAACAACGTAACCGATATGCTGATCACCGCATGGCAGTCTAACCCCAATGCCACCACCGAGATCGGCGCCTACATCGTATATACCTCCACCGACTTCAATACCGGTATCTACGGCGAACTGAGCCAAAATACAGATGCCGGTTGGGACGGCGTGGCCAAGCTGAACGCAATCAACTTTGCTACCGGCTTCAACAGCGCCGCATACGATTTCTCCTTCAATATGACCATCGATCCGGCTCAGTATGATAACTATTCGGCCTACTATCTCATGGACGAGGCCGACTTCTTCGAGAACTATTAATCGGTTCAACACAGAAGAAAATATGAGATCGCTTTAAGCGCAAACAACTGTGCGGGGGCATATAATATGCCCCCCCGCGTTGTAAAGGCGATCTTCCGGTTACAGGTTTAAGCGCATGCGCCGATCTGCATGTCTATAAGGATTCCTTCCTGTGCAGGTCGGCGCTTTTTAGAGAGTCTTAACGGCATAGCCCGCATTAAGCCGCGCGGGCATATCAAACGGAGGGTGCCTATGGGAAAATACATAGTTAAGAGAGTATTATACATTATTCTCGTATTCTTTATTCTCTCATTCATGATTTATATGATTTACAATATGCTGCCCATAGATAAGGCGGCGGAAGCAGCAAAAACGGAGGTTCAGGCCAACCGTAAGCTGGATTATAACGAGCGCCTCGAATTTTGGAGAAGACGTTACGGAACGGACGGTACAAAGCTCGAACGCTATTTCCGCTGGCTGGGTATATACCCATTCTATGACGGCAGATACGACGGCCTGCTTCAGGGCAATTTAGGCCAGTCCACCAAATACGGCCAGCCCGTTATCGAGGTGCTGGTGGAGCCCATGAAGAACACCATTTTCATCAACATTTTCGCCACCATTCTTGCCTTGGGCATAACAATTCCCCTTGGCATATTCTGCGCAGTAAAGCGCGGGAGCAGAAGGGACGTAGCCGTGCAGGTGGGCACGATTATAGGCTACAGTTTACCGACATTTATTATCGCAATTGTATTCATTTGGCTCTTTGCCGTGGTGCTTGGGTGGTTCCCGGTTTCCGGCATGACAACGGCGGGGAGTCTGCATTGGAGCAAATCAAAACAGTTCTGGGATAAGATGTACCATTTGGCATTGCCGCTTATAGTAATGACGTTCTGCTCATTGGGCGGCATGACCCGTTACGTCCGCGCCGCAATGATAGAGGCGCTGTCCATGGACTGTATCCGCACGGCACGCGCAAAGGGCGTCAGGGAAAAGGTTGTAATCTATTCCCACGCATGGCGCAATGCTCTGCTGCCGATCATTACGCTGATCATAGGCTGGTTCCTCGGCATATTCGGCGGCTCTGTAATGATTGAAAATATCTTCGGCCTTAACGGTATCGGTAAAGTATATTTTGACGCCCTGAACGGCAATGATAACGAGGTCATTCTGGCTTTACAGATGTTCTACGTTTCCATTTCACTCTTCGGCAACCTGATTATCGACCTTGTATACGGTTTGGTCGATCCGCGTATCCGCGTCAACAAGTAAAGGAGGCAGTCTATGGAAAAGAAAAACAACAGCACTGCCAAAAAGAACGGCGTGTTCAGCACCTTGGGCAACTGGTTCAGGCGGACCTTCCGTGGTGGCAGCAAAGAAATGAGTGATGACGAAAAGTTCGCCATCGAAAAGATTGAAAGCCCTTCCGTAATGGCAACGAAGGCTTTCTTTCGCAGGAAGCTGGCCGTGGTTGCACTGGTTGTGCTGATAGGCATGTTCCTGTTTGTGTTCATCGGGCCGTACTTCGTGCCCATGGATCTTAATTACACCGATCCGCTCCAGGCCAACATGCCCCCGATTAACAACATGAAAACGGTGCCGGAAGGCTTGAAGAACCAGATAAAGGATATAAACGGCTTTGCCGATTTCACCGTTGGCGTAAGCAAGGATAATACCTTCTATCTTTGGGGCAATGTTAAGAACAACCTTACGGGCGTGGACTATTCCGACTATCCCGATGCCATACAGCCCGGCAAGGTGGTTGCCGCTGCCGCCGGTTCGGACCATATCATAGCCGTCACTACCGATGGTGAGGTGATCGGCTGGGGCTCCAACGGCAACGCTCAGTACGGCTATCTCAAGAACCCGAACGACCCATATACCGAGGAGCCGGAGGAGCTTATTAACGGCACCATCGATCCCGACCATGTACGTCAGCTCATCTGCGGCTATCAGGTAACGGCCCTTGTAATGGACGACGGGCGTATGTATATGTGGGGCAACAACAACAGCATGCTCAGCCTTGTTGAGTTTGCCAATAAGGAGAAGTACAATACCGAAGTGCAGAAGGTTGCCTTCTCCAACTATTATGCGATACTGCTCAAAGAGGACGGCACCGTTACCGGCGGCCAGACCCTCACCTTCAATAAGCAGACCGCTTACTCCAATAAGGACGGCCAGATTAAAAATCTGCGTACCTATATGAAGGATCGCAAGGTTTTGGATATTGCCGCTACCAATAACTGCTACTGCTTCGTAATGGACGATGGCAGCATGGTGGTATTCGGCGCCTCCGAATACGGCGAAAAGGATATCCCCGAAGCTACCGCAAACGAAAAGATAGTGGAAGTCAAGGCGGGTACCCGTCACTTTGTGGCAGTCAGCGAAACCGGCAACGTGTACGCATGGGGTCATAACGACGGCGGCCAGTGCAACGTGAATGGCGACAGGTGCAGCCTTGTCTACACCGGCTCCAAGCAGAGCTATATGGTAGACAGCGAAGATAAGCTGGTGGAAAGCGTCGGCTTCAGCGGCTATCCTCTCGGTACCGACAGCAGAGGCCGCGACATACTCACCCGAATCATACACGGCGGCAAGATGACCATGACCATCGGCGCGGTAGCCGTTGTGGTTTCCACCATAATCGCCGTTATAGTGGGCTGCCTTTCCGGTTACTTCGGCGGCTGGGTGGATATGCTGCTCATGCGCATAACGGAGATTTTCTCCTCGCTGCCCTTCCTGCCGTTCGCCATGATGCTTTCCTACGTCATACGAACGATGCCGATAGGCGAAAATACCAGAATATTCATAATCATGATAATACTTGGCTTGCTGAGCTGGACGGGTCTTGCCCGCATGATTCGCGCTCAGGTGTTGGCGGAGCGCGAGAAGGAGTTCGTAATTGCTGCCAAGTCAATGGGCGTAAAGGAGAACAGAATAGCCTTCAAGCATATTCTTCCCAACGTCATATCCATTATTCTGGTGAACATCACTTTGGACTTTGCAGGATGCATGCTTACCGAGTCCAGCCTTTCCTACCTGGGCTTCGGCGTACAGCAGCCGCAGCCCACATGGGGCAATATGCTTAACGGCGCCAACAACTCCATAGTCATCCAGAACTTCTGGTGGCAGTGGCTGTTCCCCGCCATTGCGCTGTCTGTGGCGACTATCAGCATCAACATCATCGGCGACACCTTGCGAGATGTTCTTGACCCCAAGAGCTCCCAAGAGAAATAATGGATGGAGGCAAAGAAATGGCTTTATTAGAAGTAAAAAACCTTCATACCTATTTTAAGACCAGAAAAGGTATTGTTAAGGCTGTCAACGACGTATCATACTCGCTGGATTCCGGCAAGACCATAGGTATAGTGGGCGAGTCCGGCTCCGGCAAATCCGTATCCGCCATGAGCATCCTTCAACTGCTGGATGGCAATGGCTATATTGCAGAGGGAGAAGTTATATTCGAAGGCAAGGATTTGACCAAGCTTTCACAACAGGAGATGTACTCAATACGCGGCAATAAGATATCCGTTATATTCCAAGAGCCCATGACAAGCTTGAACCCGGTGTTCACCATCAAGCGTCAGCTCAGCGAACCCTTCATAATTCACCAGAAGATGAGCAAGAAGGAAGCGGAGAAGAAGGCGGTGGAGATGCTCTATGCCGTGCAGATACCTAACCCCGAAACGGTACTGCTCCAGTATCCCCATCAGCTTTCCGGCGGTATGCGGCAGCGTGTCATGATAGCAATGGCGCTTGCCTGCAAGCCCAAGATACTTATAGCGGACGAACCTACCACCGCTTTGGACGTTACCATTCAGGCACAGATATTGCACCTGATGAACGAGCTTCAGCGCGAAAACGGCACCGCCATAATATTCATAACCCACGATTTGGGCGTTATAAACGAAATGGCGGACGATGTGGTTGTTATGTACTGCGGTCAGGTTGTGGAGCAGGCATCTGCGCGGACCATATTCAGCCAGGACTGCCCGGCGAGCCACCCCTATACGGAGGGCCTGATGCATTCCATCCCCCGTATGGACAATGTTGGCACCAAGCTAAAGCCCATTCCCGGCGTAGTGCCGCATCCGCTGGCGCTGCCCAAGGGCTGCAAGTTCGCGCCAAGGTGCAAATACGCCACTCAGCGCTGCTTGGAAGAGGAGCCTACGCTCAATGAAGTATTCCCCGGTCAGAGAATTCGTTGTTTCTATCCCATGAAGGAGGTGCGCTGCAGTGAAGAACACGGAAAAGCTGTTGTCAATCACAAATCTTAAAAAGTACTTTCCTGTAGCCAAAACTAAGTGGTTCCAGAAAGAACAGCTGTATGTAAGGGCCAACGAGGATATCACAATAGATATTTTCAGCGGCGAAACATTCGGTCTGGTGGGCGAATCCGGCTGCGGTAAGTCCACGTTGGGCAGAACCATACTTCAGCTATACGATCAGACTGCGGGCAGCACCCTGTATTACGGCCGCACGTTGGAGGATTTTGCCCCCGAATACGTGGCAAAGACCCTGATGCGGGCGCCCAAGATGATTGAGCGATATAAGAAGGAGCAAGCTAAGGCTCACTCTGCCGCCGCGGAAGTGGAAAAGGCGGGCGAGCAGGCTACGTTCTATCAGCATCAGACCAAGAACCTGCTTGAGGCCGAAGCGCAGACCGCTTTCCAGAACGTTGTTAAGATACTGGGCGGCTTTGCCGCGCTTGACGACCCGAGGGAAGGCGCGGAGGCGCTGCTGAAAAAGTACCGCACAAATATCCAGATTTCCAAAATCAAGGAGCAGATGCGGGATATGGACGGCGAGATATCCCTTAACGAGGCTATTGCCAAGGAGATTGAGGCCGACAAGGAATTCAAGAATCCTCAGCCCAAGATTCGCAAGGCCCTGCACAAGGCGCAGCTTTACAGGGCAAGGAAAAGGGCTTTGCAGGAAAAGCTTGATATGCTTAATGCCCTGCTTAAGGATGAGGAAGCAAACGTGGCGGCTATCAAGGCCAAGTATAAGGACAATGCTAAGTTCCGGGAGTATGAAGCCATGCTGGACAACGGCATTGACCTCAGCCGGCTGAACTATTCCGAAATGCGCGTTCTGCGTAAGGATATACAGATTATATTCCAGGACCCCTATTCTTCGCTTAACCCGCGCATGACCGTGGGCCAGATAATAGGCGAGGGTCTTGTTACGCATAAGTTCTTCAAGGCGCGCGACCCCAAGATGAAGGAGTACATACTCCGCGTTATGGAGGAGTGCGGCTTGCAGGGCTATATGCTCCATCGCTACCCTCACCAGTTCTCCGGTGGTCAGCGTCAGCGCATCTGCATTGCCCGTGCTTTGGCTGTAAAGCCCAAGTTCATCGTTTGCGATGAGTGCGTATCCGCACTGGATGTGTCCATACAGTCCCAGATAATCAACCTGCTTGAGGAGCTGAAGGAGAGCGAGAATCTGACATATCTGTTCATCTCCCACGACCTGTCCGTTGTCCGCTACATTTCCGACCGTATCGGCGTTATGTATCTTGGCAACCTGGTGGAGCTTGGTACGGCTGAAGAGGTATTTAAGGATCCCCGCCATCCATATACCGTGGCGCTGCTTTCCTCCATCCCCACGACGGATCCCGATTCCGCCAGCAAGGATCGTATTATTCTGGAAGGCAATATCCCAAGTCCAATCCGTCCTCCGGAAGGGTGCAAATTCCACACCCGCTGCTATATGGCCTGCGAAAAGTGCAAGCGCGTACCCCCACCGTATGTGGAGGTCGAGCCCGGCCATTTCGTAGCCTGCCATTTCCTGGATAAGAAGATAGACGAAAACGGCAAATATCTCTTTGAGCGGAATGGCAAGAAAGAGGAACAGTAAGTCATGCTTATTGATAGGCTTCGAAAGCTTAAAAAGTATGACCCAAAGAAAGCAGAGACTCTCTCCGATGAAATACACAAGGAGGGCGGCTTGGAAAAGGGGGATCTTAAAGCCCTTATCCTTTCCGCATTTGCGGTTTTTCTGCCAATAGCTCTCGGAATACTGCTGCTGTTCGTGTTGGTGGCGTGGGCCTTCACCGGCTTTGCCACATAAAGCGCGGCATAAAAAGCAAAGCAATCTCCCCCGGTGAATCATCGGGGGATGTTTTATATCCATACGGTAAAAGCGTGCCGTTTGAATTGAAAAATTAGCTTGCAAAGCGGCGCGGAAACGGATACAATATTCTTGCGCGCCAAGCGGGGAGTTAGCGGTGCCCTGTACCTGCAATCCGCTATAGCAGGGTGTGATTCCCGCCGTGAGGCGAAGCGCTGTGGGGCTGGAACAAGGGCGAAGCATTGAAGGCTGTGTCCTGTGCAATCGGATGCCGTGAACCATGTCAGGTCCTGACGGAAGCAGCATTAAGCGGAAAATCCGATGTGCCGCGGGAATGCATGGCCGGAGCTTAGCTTATTGTGTGCCGCCCATGGTGCTTTATGTCGAGCGGCGGGTGCGCGTTTTTCAAAAAAAGAACATGGCGCTGCATTATGTGCGGCGCTTTTGTTTTACTTGGAGGATACCATGGATAAGGTTTTGCTTATATTGGTGGATGGTATGCGGCCGGACAGCATAGCCGCATGCGGCAGCAAATATGCGGACAATATGCTGAAAAGCTGCCGCTATAAGGATATGCAGGCGAAAACGGTGTTTCCGTCCGTAACGCTGCCGTGCCATATGTCTCTGTTTCATAGCGTTGTGCCGCAGCGGCATGGGATACTGACGAATACGTTCGTGCCCATGGCGCGGCCCGTGGATGGGCTTATAGAAAAGCTGCACAATGCCGGTAAGCGTTGCGCATTTTATTATACGTGGGAGCAGCTTAGGGACCTGGCAAAGCCCGGCATGCTTGATTGTTCGCTGTGCAGCGCCATGTTTCATGGGCAGGGGATAAAGGCCGACCGCACCGTGACGGACGCGGCGATAGCCGCAATGGCCGCCGAAAAGCCGGACTTTATATTCCTTTATCTCGGCTGGGCGGACGAAACCGGGCACCGCTCCGGCTGGATGAGTGAAGAATATCTTGATATAGTAAGCGAAGAATGGGCCAACATAGAGCGCGTGCTTACAGCAACGCCGGAAGAATATAAGGTGCTGATTACGGCCGATCATGGCGGGCACGACATGAACCACGGCAGCGACGCGCCGGAGGACATGACAATCCCCGTAATAATACCGGAGCATGGTTCGCCGGATGAATTCACGGGCGAACACATAAGCATACTTGATATCGCGCCGACCATAGCCAAATGGTTGTGCGTTGCGCCGGATGAGCAATGGATAGGCAGGCCTATTGTGAAATAAAGCCTAAAACAGCTCATCCAGCATTGTGTAATAGAAAAGCTTATCCCTGTCCGGCTCTATGCCGAGCAGGTTAAACAGCGCATCCGCATCAAAATACGGGTGCGTTGTTCCGTATATGCCGTCGCGGTTGTTTACAAGGCTGCGGTAGCACAGGGCTATATCCTGATATATGTCCGTAACGCCGGCCCAGCCAAGGTCTATAAAGCCGCTTATTTTGCCGTTGTCTATGAACACATTCGGCAGGCAAAGATCGCCGTGCGAAAATACGCGCTGTTCGGTCGGCTTGTTTGCAATGAGCCAGTTATAAAGCTCCTCCGGCCCGCTGAAGCCGTTCGGGCCGTATGTGCCGGGTTGGGCGTCATCCGTGCTGCATAGCCCCTGCTCAACATTGCGCTTTGCAAAGGCAAGCTTCGATTCAAGCATGTTCTGATACGGGCAATCCGCCGTATTCACGTTCCAAAGCATATGTATGGCGTTTGCAAGCAGCGGCAAAAGCGCGGGCGCATTATCCATATATTCCTTTGCGCAGGCCATTTTGCCGCGTATGCGGGTCATCAGCAGATAGTTAGTGCCGTTTTCTTCGGCGACCTCAATTATGCGCGGGGCGGGCAGCTTGCCCTCAAGGAAGCCGAGAATATTGCAGCTGCGCTCATAGTCAGCCATATCCGTGCCGATTTTAAGCACCATGTTTTCATAGCACAGCACCTTTGAGCCGGACATGCCGATTCCGCTTTCCTCATAAGGCAGCGCGCTTACGCACCGCGCAATGCTATCGGGGAGATACATAATAAATTACCTCATAATCATAGATGAAAACAGTATAGCATTGGCATGGCGGCAATACAAGCTCATTAACCTTGACTTATCACCCCATCCACAATATAATACAAGGGTAAAAAGTAAACAGCGTGCGATTATACTGCCGCGTTAAGGCGCGGCGCGGCCACCATAAAGACCGGGAATCGGATGAAAGTTCCGAACTATCCCAGTAACCGTGATGCGTACGAAGAAGCACTTATGTCGCTGCCTATAAAAGCGGGCGGGAAGGTGCTTTGTTAGGGGGAAGCTAAGTCGGGAAACCTGTTTTCGCACGGAAAACTTCTGGGGTTGAGTGAAACTTATATGGCGCGGGTCGCCTATATTATGGTTGCAGCTTGTATTCCGGAAGCTGCGGCCTTTTTATTTGCCTCTAAACAAAGGAAAGGAGTTTTCTTTAACATGAAAAACACTAAAAAACTGCTGGCCGTGCTGCTTGCGGCCATGATGTGCATTGCCTTTGCGGCGTGCCAGAACACCGATAACGGCGACGTGACGCCCCCTGTGGACACCACCGCGCCCGAAACCACCGCACCCGTTGCGGACACCGCAGCGCCCGAACAGAGCGCCGACCCTGAACCCGCAGGTATTACCGTAACGGACATGATGGGCCGCGAGGTAACGCTTGATGCGCCGGCGAGCAAGGTAGTCGCCCTCAGCGCGGGCGAATGCGAAATCGTCTATGCCCTTGGCGCGGGCGAGCTGGTAGTGGGCCGCGGCGAATACTGCGACTATCCTGCCGAGGTGTTCGATGTTGCATCCGTCAAGTCCGGCTCCGAAACGAATATAGAGGAAATTGTTGCCCTTGAGCCGGATGTGCTTATAACCAGCGCAATGGATCAGGACCAGGACGTTATAGCCAAAATAGAGGAAGCGGGCATAAAGGTAGTTGAATGCTACGCACAGGATATAGAAGGCGTGTATACTTCAATAGCCCTTATAGGCAAGGTGATAGGCCGCGACAGCGAAGCCGAAAGCCTTATTGCACAGATGAAGGAAGGCTTTGAGCAGATTGCCGCCAACAAGGTGGAAGGCGAAAAGACCGTTTACTTTGAAGTTTCTCCGCTCCAGTGGGGACTTTGGACTGCGGGCAAGAACACCTTTATGGACGAAATAGCCACCATGATGGGTCTTACCAACTGCTTCAGCGATGTTGAAGGCTGGGGCGAGATTTCTCAGGAGCAGGTAATTGAGCGCAACCCGGATTACATAGTTACCATATCCATGTATTATGGCGAAGGCCCGACACCCGTTGAGGAGATACTCGGCCGTGAAGGCTGGGGAGAGCTGACCGCCGTTAAGAACAACGCGGTGTTCAACCTTGCCAACAATGAACTCAGCCGTCCTGCGCCCAGGCTGCTTGATGGCGCAAAGGCACTTTATGATTTTGTGACCGCCGAATAAGCGGCATATACTGCTAAATACTGCTCCCGCGGCGAAAGCTGCTGCGGGAGCGGCTTTTTATTGGGAATAATCGGATATTGATGGTATAATACGCTTATGAACAGAACGCAGGAAGGCTTCAGGGCATATGAATACATAATATTTGCGGCGGCAGCCATATTGACCGCCGTTGCCTGCGTGTGTTTAGGCAGCGTGAACGTGCCGCTGAAAAGTACGGCGGAGATATTTCGCCGCGCGATACTGGGGCTGGACATGCCAAAGGAGCTGCCCGCGTCAATAATACTTACCGTGCGGCTGCCGCGCGTGCTGTGCGTTGCGCTCACGGGCGCGTCGCTTTCGCTTTGCGGCGCGGCAATGCAGGGCCTTTTGAAAAACCCGCTTGCCGATGGCTCTACGCTCGGCGTGTCCTCCGGCGCAAGCCTTGGCGCGGTTATTGCCATTGCGTTTGGCATATCGTTCCCTTCGCTCCCGTTCGCCGGCACGATGGTTATGGCAATACTGTTTGCGTTCATATCGCTTTTGATAATTCTTGGCCTTGCATACAGGCTTGATTTTTCACTTTCAACAAATACAATAATACTTATAGGCGTTATATATTCAATGTTTGTATCCAGCGCCATGAGCGTTATAATCACGTTTGCGTCAAACAAGCTCAAGCAGATAACGTTTTGGACTATGGGCAGCCTTAACGGTTCAACATACGCAAACGCGCTTGCGCTTGCGGCGGCGTTCGCAATATTCGGCGGAATTCTCTTTATAAAGGCAAGGGAACTGAATGCGTTCGCCGTGGGGGAGGATAATGCGCGAAACATTGGCGTGGACGTAAAAAGGACAAAGCTGACGGTGCTCATATGCGTATCCGCGCTGATAGGCGTATGCGTGTCAATAGGCGGAACGATAGCGTTCGTGGGCCTTGTTACGCCGCACGCGGCGCGCTTCATAGCGGGGCCGAACCACAGGCGGCTGCTTAGCGCAAGCGCGTTTGCGGGCGCGATATTCCTTATGCTGTGCGATCTTGCGGCGCGCACCCTGCTAAGCCCGCTGGAACTGCCCATAGGCGTTGTTACAAGCCTTATAGGCGCGGTTGCGTTTATAATAATATTCTATCGCGCAAGGGGGAAAAGCGGACGTGCTTGAGGTAAAGTCGCTCTCGGTGCGCTGCGGCGCGCTGGATATAGTTAAGGGCGTATCCTTTGCCGTGAACGACGGCGAATGGCTTATGATAGCCGGCCCGAACGGCGCGGGGAAATCCACCATAATAAACGCCGTTACAGGCGGCGTTGCATACACGGGGCAGATACTTTTGAACGGGCAGGATATACGCAAAAAGAAGCCTGTTGAATTGGCAAAGAACATAGGCGTGCTCACGCAGAACCATTACGTTGGGTATTCGTTCAGCGTGGAGGAGGTTGTACGCCTGGGCAGATACGCCTATTCGCCGGGTGTGCTTGCAAGGCGCTGCGATGACGATGAGCGCATGGTTGAGCTTGCCCTTGAAAAAACGGGCATGGCGGCGCAGCGCAGGCAATCCGTGCTCACGCTTTCTGGCGGGGAGCTGCAAAGGACGTTCCTTGCGCAGGTGTTTGCGCAGGATCCGAAGTATCTGCTGCTTGATGAGCCCACGAACCATCTTGATTTGATATATCAGCGGCAGGTATTTGCGCTGATAAAAGAATGGCTCGCGCAGGGGGACAGGGCGGTTATAAGCGTGGTGCACGATCTTTCCCTTGCGAAAAAATACGGCACGCGCGCACTGCTGCTCGATCACGGGCGCATGGCGGCGATAGGCGATACGAATACGGCGCTGAGCCGCGAAACGCTTGAAAAGGTGTACGGCATGGATGTTTATGCATACATGAAGGAGATGCTTTCCCAATGGCAGTAGATTATAAGCAATACATAAATGAACTCAATTCAGCCATGCCGGATGCGGACATTAACGCGGCGGCATTGGCAAAGCGCCGTTGGGACAGCATTGCAAAGCCGCTGGGCAGCCTTGGCAAGCTGGAGGAAATGGTGATAAAAACGGCTGCGCTCACGGGCAGCGCAAACGTGGATATATCGCGGCGCTGCGTTGCCATGTTCTGCGCGGATAACGGCGTTGTGGCGGAAGGGGTCACACAAACCGGCAGCGAGGTAACGGCGATAGTTGCCGCGAATGCCGCGCACGGCAAAAGCACCGTGTGCGCAATGGCGCGCACCGTGGGCGCGGAGGTGTATCCGGTTGACGTGGGCATGCTTACGCGAGCGGACGGCGTTGCGGACAGGCACGTTGCAAACGGAACAATGAATTTTACCCTTGGCCCGGCAATGACGCCGGAGCAGGCTATGCGGGCAATACAGGCGGGAATAGATACCGTAAGGGAGCTGAAGGAGAAGGGCTATAAGCTGATAGTTACGGGCGAAATGGGCATAGGCAACACCACAACCGCATCCGCCGTGGCGGCCGTGCTTACGGATACGCCGAT
>UMCF01018867.1_pt1 | contig 124175 bp, 120 predicted proteins | sample 1964131 | NCBI WGS metagenome assembly UMCF01 (sample SAMEA4835958, study PRJEB28245) | human gut metagenome | biome: gut microbiome; material: fecal sample | place: Denmark | collected 2008
AGCATATATGAATGTTGTAACAAAAGAAAAGTACAGCATTGACAGCATTCAGGAAGAAATTAAGCCGGAGAATCGAATTGGTAAGCTGGAGCAGTTGGAACAAGGCATTGTGGCAGCAGAAGAGATAGTACGAGAGATGGAGAGCACGAGGATACGGGAGAGGTAATGATAAGCCGGATGTTGTTTGGCAGAAGTTCAAATAGTGTTCGGCTATATGTTATGCAAGATCAGACATTAGGCGGATATAAGCGATTAAAAGAAGTGGTTTGTGTGTCATAAATTGATGCATGAACCACTTTTCATTTTACTTTCTAGCAAATAGTCACAAAGCACATGGTGAGAAGTGACAAATAGTCACGAAAAGCAAGATGCAAAGATTTATCATATGAAAAGAGGTGGTAAAATGGAATTGAAACAATTGATAAATAGGTTGAAGATATTAGCAGATTATTTTTTGAGCAATGGCGTAGAGGATATATATACTAATAGTAAGATATATGAAGTCCTTATTGCTGAGCAATTTGGACATCAAATTATTAATGGACATGCATATACTCCTGATGCAAGAGATGAAAAGGGAGAATTTTATGAGTATAAACATTATAAAGTTTCTAGTTCTAATCATACATGGACATTTAATGATTTTACTGATAGGACGATTGAGAAATTGTATTATGTAAAAGAAGTTTATTTTGCGGTAATTAATGATGAGTATACTATTCCGGATATTGAAAAAATATTTATTGTTCCAGGAGAAGAAGTTGCGAGATATATGGAAGAAAAGACGCAACATATTTCTAATTTAAGGAAAATGATTAATATTAGTCCAAAGCAGATTATGAGTAATATGGCCTACGATATAATTGAAATGGAAAAAACTACTTGTTCGAGTAAGCTAAAAGAGATTTTTATGACAGCATCAAAGATTGAGGCGATTACAGGTGTTGAAGGGATTTTGACAAGTAATAAATTGTGGGAATTATTAGTGGCATATGAGCTTAATCACAATGTTAATTCGGAGCAGAGAAAACATGATGCATATGACGAATTAGGGCGTACGTATGAATATAAAGTTAGCAGTGTTCCCCACTGGACATTTCAGGATATTACGCAAAATGTATTAGACGGATATTTAGATGATGAAAAAATTGTTTTGGCAGTAGTTGATAAAAAAGGATTTTCTGTAGAAAGAATCTGCTTTTGTAATCCAAATGCGATTGTTTCGATATTGCAATGTAAATTGCAGGACAGGATTAATTGTAAAAAAACTATCAGAAGAATTAGTTCGTATATAGGAATGTCGGATGTGAGACGTATGATTGATGGAGGAGATGCAGAATGGGTTCTTTAGATATATTTGTGGAAAACATTAATCGATTGGCTGCCTACCATCATTTAGATACATATGCGGATATAGCAAAATTTTTAAATGTTACAGAAGATTCAATAAAGCGTTGGCAAAGTAAAACCAGATGTCCTTCTTTGAAAAAAATTGATCAAATGGGTGATAGAATAGGTTGTCATTCCTATGCGTTGATACAAAAAAATGGAGAAATTTTTGCAGAAATTGAATTTTTGCAGAATAATTCACGAGAAATTTTATTACGTAACTTGCAAGAATATTTTATGCAAGCAGGTAGATTTTCTTGGAATGATAAAGCGGCAATGTTTTATGGTTTTGTCAGCGAAGATGCTTTGAAATCGTATTTTAGAGAAGAAAATTTTAAAACACCACCATTAAGTAAACTAGATGAAATGGCGGAGTCGTTGGGAAAACCGACATATGAGCTGATTAAGGAGGTTGAATTAGATGAGAAAACAAATACCTGATAGCGTAAATAATAGATTAAATAGAATCAAGACGGCAATAGAAGATGTTCCTAATACTGTACCAAATGAAATGCGTACAACTTTTAATTTTAAAGGACGTAAATCGCCAGATATAGCTGAAAAGGTTATAGAAGCAGTGTGTGATAGTGATGATGTTATTTATGATCCTTTTATGGGATCTGGTTCGTTTGTGTATGCAGCAATGGGAAATGTAAAAAAAATTTATGCAACAGAGCTGGATAATTACACGTTTAATGCAGTTATGGTGTTGATGAATAGAGTGGATATGCTCAAATTGGAAGAACTCTTTGCTCTCGTAAAGAGTGATGTTTATGAAGAAATAATGGCATTGTATGAAACATCTTGTTGTGGCTGTAAGAACTATATATATAAAGTTTTATTTGATCCGGAAGAAGGGAAAGATGGGTACTTTAATCCTTCTGGCAATAGAGAAATTGTAGATGGAAAAAATGTAAAGCTTGTAGAAAAATGTCCTATTTGTGGCGAAAAAGCGAAAAAATTTGATGAGGAGGACTATAAAAAATTAATTGAATTGGATAAAGTAAATGTAGATAGATTTCCGAGAAATCAATACATTGTAAATAGTAGAATTAATATTACGGCATCAACTGGGGCAGACAAATATGATAGGATTTTTACACAAAGAAACAAGATTGCATTATTGATGTTACAGGATGCAATAAATAAGTTTGAAGCATCAGAAGAAAGGGATGTGTTAGAACAAGTTTTAGTTGCGTCTATTTCTCTTGCAAGGATTGCGATGTATGGTTCGAGTACAGATATTTTGTATCATGTTGTAGGACATGGTGCGCAGGATATGAATGTTTGGTTACTTTTTGAAGATAAATATAAAAGCTTTTGCAAGTTCAAAGCGGCATATAGCACAAAACAGATTGGAACGACGGATTCAGAGGTGACAATTGTAAACAAAGATTATGCATCTTTTATAGATGAAAATCCCAATTTGAAGGTAGATGTTATTTATACAGATTTTCCATACACAGATCAAGTTCCATATTTGGAGAGAAATCAACTATATCGTGTATGGTTGGAAAAGTTCTATGATTCTAAATATGCTTTAACAGAAGATATGTTAGAGCAAGAGATTGTTCAAACAAATGCGGAAAGCCGAATAACAAAAAGAGATATAGAGAATTATTATAAAGATATTGATAATATGTTTGCACATTTTTCGCAAGTTTTAAATGATGATGGGCTTGTTTTCTTCACTATGAAGCTAGGGAAAGCAAAGTATTTTAAAACGTATATTGAAATTGTGAATTTGGCACGAAAAAATGGATTTGAATATGCATATCAAGTAGGTGTTGAAAAGAAAGATCCAACAATGCGAAAGCAATCAGCATTTACTAATACATTTATGAATGAAATGATAGTTGTTTTCTATAAGCTACCGGAGAATGACAGATATTGGTATATTGAAAACGAAAATTATGAATTTTTACTTGTGAAAAAAGTGTATTCATATTTAATACGAACCAAGGAGTATGTAACTCTGACAAGTGCTGTAACACTGGTTTGCAATGATTTAAAGTCGAAATATTCATATATAGCGAATGAACAAGATATATTGAAAATAAAAACTTTGTTAGAACAATATTTTAAAGTAGATGACGGTTGTATACAAATAGATAATAACCAATTGTACTTAGATATTGAGGATACAACAGACTTATATACAAAATTATATGATTTGATGCCTATTTTTATAAGACGGCTTTTGAATAACAAAGGTAAGTTTGTGTTGGAAGATATTTATTTTGAATTGGTAAATTCATTGTGTGATGGTAATCCAAAAACTATTGCACAGATTTTGGAAGATGAAAGTCATCAAAGGGATATCGAGAACTTGATATTGAATTATTGTCAGAAGGATGGACAGTATTATGTTGAGAGAAAAGATATAAGTAAACCAAATGAAGATGCTATAGATATTTCAACTTTAAGTGGTACAGATTTTGAAATCTTGGTACAGAGTTTATTGCAGGAGGAGGAATATGAAAATGTTGTAAAAATGGGTGGTGCTGGCGATTTGGGTGTTGATATAATTGCGTCTAAACGACAGTCGGATAGATTGTTGCATTATATTTTTCAATGTAAACGTTGGGCATCTAATGTGGGCTCAGACCCTATACAGCGTTTGTATGCAGAAAGAATGAGAAGAGGGTTGGATTATGCAGTATGCGTAACAACTTCTGGATATACAAAGGATGGGAAAAAAGTTGCAGTGGATTTAGACGTTGAAATTGTCGATGGAAATCAACTGATGCAACGACTTGATAGATATTATCCGGGTAAGTATTACAATGGAATTCAGGAAGGTTGAGAGGAAAGCAAAAATGCGAGGGTGACCTCGCATTTTTGCTATTTCCATTTGGCGATAGAAGAATCCCAAGTTAAATGTTTTTCAAAAATATCGACAAGGGAAGAATATTTACTGGAGAGTTTTTGAAGCCAACCGTTTTGAATTAAAATTTCCATTAATCCATTATCATATAATTCTGGAGTAGATAACGGACCATTGGATTTTACCATATACTTAGCTTGTCGAATTATATTGTGTTCAATTTCAGATACATCTTCCTCAGCAATATGCTTGATAGGAGTAGTACTTCTAGAAAAAATCAGTATAGAATCGCCATTTAGAGATTTTTTAGGACTAATAATATTTTTTAGAGTGACGGTTTTTTCAATATGTATCTGAGTAATAAATCTAAAACAATTTTTCTCCAAAATTGATATCAGTTCGTTCCAAACATTTAAGTTGCAATCATGAAAATATAAACATAAATAGTGATTAAGTTTTAACTTGTGTGAGCACATATTAAAAACTAAATCCAATAAATGAAAATAATCTTCTCTGTTTTTGCTACGAGATGGAGCAGAAGATACAATTATTTCGTCATTTAGATTATAATCTAAATTCAGAAATGGTTTATACAATTGCATATATTCCGAATATAAAACTTGTTCCAAGTAGGGAGGATCAGTAATGATTAAATCAACACCATTGTCTGGAATGTCATGTTCTGTAATCAGCTGACTGCCTTTCTGCAAAAGTAAACAGTTTCCGGGTGATAGCATATTGTATGATTCGGCTATTTGAGAATCTGCATAATTATTCTTCATAAACGGAATGACATCAAAAAATTTCTTAATTTTTTTTGTGTATATGTCAATAATATTTTTCTCTACACAATCTGTTTTAGGTATCCATAATGGCCATTGTGAATTTGAATGTTTATCGGTTATTTTGCATAAATGTAGTATGGACATAAGGATATACTTCAAAATATTTTGATATGCGGGTTCGTACTTGTTAATGATGCTAAGTATATCGTCTAAAACAGAAATATTTCGACCTGTAAAAATATTTTTAATATCGTCATTTTCCGTTACTGCTATTTTGGAATTGTATAGCAAACTAGTTTTTGTAATATTTTTTAGCTTACGCGTTGTGCCTAATTTAGCATAATCTGTTTTATCTGGTAACTTAATACCTTTTTTTGTGCAACTGCAACTATAATTTATGGCTTTGATTGTTATATTAGAACTTGTACGTTCTGGTTTATCAAAAATCACTTTTGAAATGATACCAGTGGAATTGCATTTAGGACAAGTTGTTTCATAATAGTGTCTTAAAGAATTAAGTTCTTGGATAAAATTTTCAAGTGTGACTTTTATATCAGGAGTAGCATTAATAGATAATAAGACTTTTGAAATAAATAATGGCATATCATTAATGTCACAACCTATAGCACAACGAGATAAGTCACTTTTGATTGCTTCAAGTGTCGTTACACCGGAACCAAGGAAAGGATCAAAAATGACGTCGCCTCTATTTGACAGGGCATCTATCAAACTGTCACAGATATTAAAAGCTTTTTGAGACCAATACATATGTGAGTTATACATTGGATTGTTTTTTGTAGGTGTCAAGTTACATAGTTCATTCTTTAAAGAATCTATATTAACATGATTAATGTTCTTATCTCCGCATAATATTAGATATTCCAATACCTTTTTTTGTTTGCTGTTGCGATGATTAGCATGATTATAACTTTGTGTCACAACATTAACACGAGCGTTGGTATAGTGTTTTTTAGCAATCTCGATTAATTCATCAATGGAAATGGTGTATCTGTCAGTAGCTTGATTTTCTCTGTCTTGAGGGTAAGCATAGCTAATGGCTAAATTAGTGTTATTATGTGCACAAAAACTGATTAAGTTTTCCAAAGATTGCTTTGCAGAACCACGCTGGCTCAATTTGGATTGATAGCGTCCTTCTGTATATAATCCCTTTGTATATCCGCTTTTTGTAGTAGTCAATTCGGGATATTCATATTTGGCAGCAACATTTAATAAATGGTAATATCTTGAATATTGCATATCTGTATATGGGGGATCAGCATATACTAAGCCCACATTAGAAAAAATCTTTTGATCTAATAAATCTTCAAAGTTTGAATTGAAAACCATATTCTTTCCTGAAAACTTGGAAAGAGGAAGTGTTATATATTCTTTGAATTTCTTTATAAACAGCTCGTATACATTTTTTTGGCGCTGAATAAAAAGGCGTGATTGATTTTTTTTAAGACTAAGAGGTTGCGCCATATGTCCGTCTTTAGAAAAAACAGTTTCTTTCATAGCATAAAATAAGCATGAAAGAAGGGAATTTTTATATTGCGGAAAATGTAAATTGATTACTTTTATAAGACAATCAATATCAAGGGCTTGATTTATTCCATAATAGTTAGTAGCATAGTACGTTGTAAACAAGTAAAAGTTGTGTGTCTGCTTTATACTATCTACAGTTAATTTGCTTTTTGTTATATTAGAATATTTATTGTTCCACACAGTTGGATATATATCGTATAAAGTAACCAGTTGTTCATAGTTTACTTTGTCGAGAGCAAGTTGTTCTTCCTTGACAAAGTCTATAATAGGTTTTGCAAGCGTGTTTATTGCAGTAGTGTATTCAATATCTAATGAAGTGATAAGTTCGGTTGCAGAGGTAATGTCTGCTTGATTTAATACTGCATCAGCAATTATACTTGCATAGCTTTCGACATCGTTAGCATATACTTGGTAATTATCTCTGAATATATTGCTGACAGCGGCAGAACCTGAAAAAATATCAAAAATTGCTTTGCCGTCTTGTATATACGGTTCAATATTTTTTTGTATGAAACTACTAAGGTTATTTTTGCTCCCCTGGTAGTTCAAAACAGTAAAATTCTTCATGATAAAATCCTCCGAATTCTATTATAATAAGGAAAACCAGAAAACTCAATCACAAATAGAAAAATTACGATAATTTTTTCGCATCGAAAAAAGCATGTAAAGAAAAGTAATAGTCAAAGTAGAATTGTCTATGATATAATTAAAATGATTTTTAACAAAACAAGTGTGCATTATTGAACGATAGATAAAAGCATTAGGAGGAAGCGAGATGGCACAAAAAGTACTTGATCCACATATGTGGAATTTAGAAACACTGTTTAAGTTGATATATGAGGTACCTGTATATCAGCGCCCTTATTCATGGGATAAGGAACAAGTGGAGATTTTACTTAATTACATAGCGGAGGCTTATGTTTCGGAAGATAAAGAAGAAGGCTATTATACTGGAAACATTATAGTATATGATGTTGACGATAAAGTAAATGGCATAATATCCAAATATGATATTATAGATGGGCAACAGCGTATTACAACATTTTCTTTGATTTTGCTTTCGGTATATTCTTTGGCACTAATTAGTGGTGTGCCTGAGACTGATATGACGATTAACCGGGTGAAAGGGGCACTATGGAAGATTTTGAATCGATCATATAGAAAAGACTTACCAGTAGTAACATTGAATAGTATTGAAAGAAAATGTTTTAGTGATTTATTTAACAAGGGATTTGATGATGCGAAGGAACTTGCAGCATTTTGCAGACAATACAAAATAACGTCGATATTTGAGGACAGAGTGTTAAAAAATTTTTTGTATATTACGGAAAGACTTAAAGACACGGTTGTTGCACAAGATAGTTCGTCAATATTAGACTATGCGGATTATTTGTTACAATATGTACATTTTATAGTGATAGAGGCTAATTGCAAAAGGAATAAAGTTTTTTCTATGTTTGAATCTATTAATAGTAAAGGGAAGAAACTTGAAGACATAGATTTGATAAAAACATATATCTTTTCAAAACTTGATGAGGAAGATTATTCTACATATCTTGATAAATGGGGACAATTAATTATTAAAACAAATGATAATCTCTATGATTATATGTACAATTATATTAAAGCATACCTGTGCTTTTATAGACAAAATATATCTGTAGAAAATTTTAAGACAATCGCCGTTCGTGATATGATGCCATATTATAAGGTATCCACCGAAAAAGATGCTTTTATGAAGTTGCTTGATGATATGTATAACAAAGTAGATTACTATATCATGTTATCGGACACTGATAAAGCAAACAAACTTGTTAAAAATAGTAAATTCAGATTTTATTATAAGATATTTACAGAGGTTTCTTATAAGCATCCTAAAGCATTGTTTTTAAGAACACTTATTGAATATAGTGAGGAGAAAATTACTAAAGATGATGTTTTGGATATTGTGACAGGAACTGTAGGGTTTATGGTCAAATTTTTGACAATATGTGATCGTGACAGTAAAGATGCTATTACTATGTTTTCAGGTATTATGAATGAAATATACGAGAAAAAAACAGTAGTAAAAGATGATGTTATAATGGCATTAGCATCAGAATATTTAAATAAGGGAATTACTGCTGAAAAATTAAAAGCTGAGTTGCAGGAAATTGATGCTTATAATCAAAATAAGAAACTTACTTGTGCACTTTTAGCTTTATATGAGTCAACCAATGTTTCGAAAGGGAATGTAACGATTTCGTATGATCAAGCATATACTTTGTTTGATTCTTTTAGTGATTCGTTTAGTTTGGATCACCTGTTGGTGCAAGATCCTAAGGTAAAAGATTCTAATTATAAATACTATAAAGATGATGCTACAAGTACTCTAAAATTAAAAGAAGGAAACGATTTTCCGGCTGATGGTGTGGTTGAGGGAATGGATTATGATACTTTTATAAGTCGAGTATTAAATAAGATAGGTAATTTAAGAATTTATTATAGAGACAAAAATTCTAGCAGACAAAACACAGCAATAGCGCTTAAAGAATATGATTCTTTCAATACATATGCTGATATTAAAAATAGAGGAAAAGATATAGCAAATATTATATTTGATTATTGCATGCCGCAGCCTGCAATTGATTTGAGCTTAATTCAGACTAGTAGTAAAAAAAGAAGTGAGGCAGCATTTCCTAAAATGGACAAGCTTATAGAATTTAATTTAGTTAAACCTGGAGATAAATTATATATTACGGTTAATTCATGTGATAGTAGTGAATCAGAAGCGGAACTTATTGATGATAAGTATGTAATATATAAAGGTGAAAAAATGACAATTAACACATGGGGATGTAAAGTTACGGGCTGGAAGTCTATAAGAATTTATGATAACGTTGCTATTGTAGGTGAGACGGAAACACTGCATGAAAAAAGATTAGCTTATATAAATGAACATAATGAAGCTGTTAAATAATAGTTGCTTAAATAGAAATGTGATGGTTTTATATTTCTCGAACTATTTATTAAGTGATGGAAGTGAAAGATATGGTACTAAATAAAAATCAAAGTAAGAAATTTCATATTATTTCAATTCTTATAGGAATAATATTTGTAGTTGTAGGTACTATCATATATTCTTTATTATACAGAAATAATTCAGAGGGATTTTACTATGAAAATATTGTATATATGGTTGTTTGTATTGAAATAATAATGTTTGGGCTGGTATTAGGACTAATTAATTTTGAGGATGCTCTGCTTGGAAAATTAATGTTGGTTATAGTGGGATTTCTAATAGCAGGTTTCATATTTAATGAATCATTTAGATTTGGAATAATTTTGTTTGTTGGAACAATGGTTGCGTACTTTATAACTATAAGATTTAAGAATATATTTTCGACAGTGGTTACTATGTCGGTTTGTGCAACCATTTTTTTGATGCTTACAATCATTGTTTTGAAGTTGATAGGCGAAAACTATAGTATGTTAGTGCTGTATGTTCTGTTTTCTTTATTTATAGTGTTTTATAGAATACTGGGGAAAACAATCAATCAATGGTTTATTGCTAAAATGATTGGGTTTGAAGAGGAAAGCAAAACTTATGACAGTGAACAACTCAAGAATCAAATTCTTTTTATGTATATGGTGGTATTTGTCTGTTTGAATATATGGTTATATCAAGAGCAGATTGACAGTGAAACTTGGAATTTGATAAATAATAGTTTTTTGACAGGTTTAGCAATTATCCAGATTGATTGGAATAAAATTATATTCTATTTCAAAAAACATTCAGTGAATATAGTAGATAAAGAGGAAACATCTAATTAAACTCCCACATTGCCTCCACATATCCTTGCAATCCATCCTTCCTTGAAGCAAGGCTAGCATAGAATCCCGGTTCTTCTCTTGCAAGACGGGTAAGATAAGAAACATCAAGCGGGTCTGCCAATTTAACCTGCGAATTGCAGTTTTGGCAGTTGAAGGTAACATGGAACTGATTATCAAGGGTGACTTCGACACAGTCGGTTTCGTGGTTATACAGTGCAGATATTATTTTACTCATAGTCATTATCCTTTCTTTGAAAAGCGTTATTGGTAGTTGTGGGCAGAAATGAGTAGCCTACCATAAGATTCAGGTATGCAACATTTATTGTCCCCAACCCCGTATTTCCGGGCTTTTCAATCTCTCAAAACGTTAACAAAGAGATAATTTTCGCGTTGGCTATGTGCCATGCGACAGTGAATATAAAAGGCTTCGCCCATGCTTTGCATGGAGCGGAGCTTTTTTGTATTCAACTTTACCGCCATGTCGCGGTTGCTCTAAAGTTCCGTGGTGTAATGATTTTTTCAAAAAGTAAGGCTGGAAATATGTAATTGGATAAGAAAAAATCCGATATAATAGATGAAAAGCACCGCATGAGCGGATGTAACGGCATGCGGCCGGCCATGTTTGACATCCGGCCGGTTGCCAGAACAATGTTCCGGAAAGAAGATAATTATATAGCACATAGGAGGACGAAGATATGGCGGATAAATTATTATATACAGTTCAGGACTTTCGTAAGAAAAGAGTAATAATTGATACAGATGCGGCGTGCGAGGCAGATGACCCGTTTGCAATCGCACATGCACTGATGAGCAGAATGCTGGATGTCAGGGCAATTTGTGCGGAGCATTTTGTGGAAGAGGGCAGCATGGAGCGAAGCTACGACATGATACAGCGTGTGATGAAAGCTATGCACATTGAAGTGCCGGTATTACATGGTGAGCGTGGAAGCCTTGCGAAATATGAGAATGAAGAGCCGTCTGAAGCGGTCAGATTCATAATACAAGAAGCTGAGAGAGAAAGCGACAATCCGCTGTATGTGCTCTGCATAGGCGCGACGACCAACGTGGCCAAGGCGCTTATAATACGCCCTCAGATAGCGCAGAAAATGACAATCGTAACAATAGGCGGCAATCCGCACGTCTGCGGGAGTCCGGGCCGGGAATTTAATTTTGGCAATGATGTCAAAGCTGCGAACACCATTTTGCACTGCGGCGGGGAAGTGTGGCAGATACCTAACAACGTGTACGGATCGATGCACATAGGTTTTGCGGAAATTCAGAAAAAAATATATCCGTACGGCGAGATAGGAAAACTGTTGTACGAGAATATGATTGAATTATATTCGTCGGAAAATGGGGCATGGTCGGCCGGTGAAAGCTGGGCACTCGGAGATTCACCGGCAGTCGGGGTTACGCTTGAGCCGAATTGCGGCAGCTCCGTCAGGTGTGTTGCGCCATGGGTCAACGAGGACACGTCCTACACATTCACCGAAGAAGGCCCGAAGATAAAAGTATACACATCGATAAATTCACGGTTTATCATCGAAGATTTCATATGTAAGCTGCAGATTCTATATTCCGTATAAGATTACGCCGAGCGCGGCACTTATCAGAATCATAACAATCGGCGAAAGTTTCTTGTGAAAACGAAATTTTAATACGAGGTTCAGACCGACGAGCAGCGCCAGAATCACGAAAGCACGCCAGTCGATCGAGACCGGACTGCCGATGTTTTCAAAGCCGATAAAATAAGACAGAAACATTGTAATTGCCGTACCGATAATCAACGCTGTTATGCACGGGCGCACGCCAGAAAGAAAAGCGCGCACACCGGCGAATTTTAGCAGGTTGTTTATAAGTGCGGCAATTATTATTATCACGATGAAGGACGGAAGAACCACGCCGGCTGTGGCAGCGAGCGCACCGCCTATGCCGCCCTGCGATGAACCGATGAAGGTCGCCATGTTGACGGCGAGCGGGCCGGGAGTGGACTCTGATACGGCTATGAAGCTTAAGAAATCACTTTCACTGAGCCAGCCGTAGGCTATGACTTTTTCGCGGATGAGGGAAATCATTCCGTAACCGCCGCCGAAGGATACAGCGCCGATTTCCAGAAATGTGAGAAAAAGTTTAAGATAAAGCATCGCCAGAATCCCCCTTTCCCATAATCCGGCGGACGACGTAGAAACCGATTCCCGCAACGCCGCTTATCAAGATAAAAAATATCGAAGAAAAATTCACCGAAAAAACAGTAAATACAATATTTAATATGATAACAAGAATGAGAATGACGGACGTGAAGACGTCTTTTTTTAATGTTTTTAACATACCGATTCCTACAGACGATATAAGGTATACGACACAGACCTGGATTCCGCGGAAAGCATAGGCGACATAGCGGAACTCAAGAAAACGGTCAAAAAATAGAGATATAATATATATTATCACAAACGACGGGATACATACAGCCAGAGTCGATACGGCTGCACCGGCAATTCCGGCAATTCTGTATCCTATGTAAGTCGCGCTGTTGGTCGCAATGGGACCGGGAGTGGATTCGGCGATGGCTGTCATGTCGAGAAATTCGTCATGGTCAAGCCAGCCTTTTTTATCGATAAATTCATGCTCAAGCAGTGCGATCATGGCATACCCGCCGCCGAATGTGAAAGCACCTATCTTGAGAAATGTCAGAAATAAATTCAGTATTTTTTTCATAATGTCTGTCACCTCAATTCGGATTATATACTCAACAGAGGGAAGCCGCAATAAAATGTTACGGAATTGTTAAATTTGTGTTAAGCCTATTGAAGAAAGTCAGATTTGTGGTACAATAGGCAGGAATACTAATCTATTTACAGCTTTTAATTTTATGACGGAGGATTGGGTTAATATGAGTACAACCAGGAGACACCTTAACAGAGGAGTCGGAATTATTTTGTTCTGGGTAATTTTTGCCGGTATTTTTCTGGCATATTCCCAGGGCGTGTTTAAATATTGCAGCAATAATACATTAAAGGTGCATGGAAGTTATAACCGTGGCTGGATTAATTCAAAGAGGGTGCCGGAAGGCGGACTGGATGCCGTTATGTTAGGCGACAGTGAGTGTTATTCGGCAATTTCACCGATGCAGCTGTGGAATGAATATGGCGTGACATCATTTAATTATGCACAGTCGGGACAGAAGATACAGGAGACATATTTTATGCTCCGTAATATATTTGATAACTCACAGCCTAAGGCGGTATTTTTAGAGACGAATCTGCTGTACAGGAAGCAGAACAGGCTTGATATGGTGCAGTCATCACTTGATGAATTGGCATCATACGTGATACCGGGAGGCGGAGTACGGCTTCATGATACATGGAAGGTTATGTGCGGACAGGCACCACAGAAGACACCGGAATACAAGGGATTCTACCTTAATAATAAGGTCAAGGCATCCAAATATCTTGATTATATGGACAAGGATAAGAAGCGTAGTGCACATATCAGCAGAACGGTTGACTGGTACTCTGACCGTATAATTGAACTTTGTAAAGAGAATGGGGCGGAGCTTATTCTTATAAGCACTCCATCTACCAGGAACTGGAACTATACCAGACACGAGGTGACAGAGGATTTTGCCGCAGGCAAAGGCATTACATATATAGATCTTAATACAATCGATAAGAGTGAACTTAATATTGACTGGAATACGGATACCAAGGATGGCGGAGATCATCTTAATGTGTCGGGTGCGCAGAGAGTAACTGAATGGTTCGGCAGATACATAGATAAGAACTATGATTTTGCCGATAAGAGGCAGGATGCGGATTACTCGGAATGGAACAGTATTTACGATGAATATAATGGTAAAATAACACCTATGATTAATAAAATAAGATCGGCAGGAAAGAAATAGGAGAAAGTTGTATGAACATAATTTTATATATAATTATCAGCGCTGTCACGTTGGGCGTGACGGTGGCAGTGTTCATATTTACCGGAAGAATTAAGAATAACAAGGCAGCTATAAAGGCTGCCTGTTTTGGTATACGCGCATTTATGGTGTGCGCCGTTCTGGAAGTTATGATATTCAATCTGAATGCGATACATCTGGCGGGTGGCAGCTATAAGGAACATGAACTCGACCTTTTGGAAGCGGTCACAGAAAACGAAGAGAATAGGATAATATATGAGTTTACCGATATGAATGAGCCGGTGGGTACGTTGAATTTTGATGCGGTATCCGCAAGCGGCGGACAAATTAATGTGACAATAGATATGGCAGATGATACCAATGCGGCATATCGTGTGGGAATAGCTAAGGCGCAGATATTATCCGGGTACCAAAGAACCGGCACGGTGCCATGTAATTTCTCAGGCAATGTTCACAAATTAAGAATTACTATTTCCACAGACGATAAGGCTGAACTTGCGGTCAGGGCAATCACGGTCAACAAGCCGGTTGCATTTTGCTTTTCATTCGTACGGGTCGGGATAATATGGCTTGTGGCAATGGCAGTCTATTTTATGACCGGATCGGGCTTTTATGCCGGGAATTATGCGGATGGCAGAACACTTGTGAAGCGCAGTGCATATGTCATGACTTTTTTTCTGATAGGTATTGCACTCTGGATGACGAATTCATGCAGGTATGCCAATCCGGAACATGATTTTTGGAGCGATTTCTGTTGTGAAAACGGCAATCAGATAACGGAAGAACTTGTCAATGCATTTGAAAAAGGGCATGTTTATCTTGACCGTGAGGTTAATGAGAAACTTACCGGACTTGACAATCCGTATGACTGGAGCCAGCGTACCAAGGAAATCGGAAGTTATCCGTGGGATCACCTTTTATATGAAGGAAAATATTATTCATACTATGGCATAGCACCGTTGCTGATTTTTATACCGTATCACCTTGTAACGGGATTTTATTTTCCGAGTGTCTGGGCAATATGGCTGTTCGGCTGCGTGGGAATCTATTTCCTGACAAGGACATATCTGTGCATAGCGGACAAATACTGGGGACGTGTGCGCTCATCGCTTGTGATGATGGGACTTTTTATGATGCAGCTTGTGAGCGGAATATGGTTTACATTTAATAAAGCCAATTTCTATGAAATTGCCCAGAACGGCGGATTTGCGTGTGTAACCGCTGGCGCGTATTTTCTGATAAGTTCCAATGTGATCGGAGACGGAAACATAAAGCGTGGCAGGCTTGTATGGGCCGCAGTTTTCTTAAGTCTTGCGGTATTATGCCGTCCTACGCTTGCCTTGTATTGTATTGCGGCACTTTTCTTTATAGGAGCGGGATTTGCCAAACTCAGAAAAAGCGGGGATAAGAAATATGTATCTTATTGGTTGTGTTCTCTGTTGCCGTTTGCGGTTATCGGAGGCATACAGATGGCATATAATTATGCACGATTTGGTTCATTTTTCGATTTTGGAATACAGTATTCACTTACGATAAACGATTTTACGAAGTCACAGTACCATACGCATTTTGTCGGAATCGGATTGTGGAATTACCTTTTTGCATTTCCGTCATTCAGCCAGAATTATCCGTTTTTTATACCGTCATCAGTGGATACGTTCAATCCGAACGGATACTATTTTGTGGCAACTCATAATGCAGTCGGACTTGTGTGGAAGGCCCTGCCGTTAATGGCATATGCGCTGTCGCTTAAAGCATACCGGAAAGCTCCGGCGGGCAGCAGGCGTGTAGGCACCGTGCTGCTTGCGGCATCGAGTGTTATTGCTCCGCTTATAATAATCTGCTCAATCTGGGAGAGCGGTTACGGTGCAAGATATTGCGTTGATTTTGCGTGGGAAATGCTTATGGGCGCACTGATTATATCATTTATTATATGGCGGAACGCGTCAGCCAATACAAAGAAACATCTTAATTCGGTTATGGCAGCAGCATGTATTCTCTGCCTTGCGCTTACTTTTTCACAGACCGTAAGCTGGATACTTGATGGAGATTTATCCAACGGGTGGAGAATGTCAATGTTAAATTTTGGCAGGCTGTTTGAGTTCTGGCGGTAAATGATTAATTATTAATATAAAACATCTATAAAAAGGTAGCATTTTAATGGTTGCCAACCGTTACTCAATGTTATATGATACAAATGTAGGTTTTTACCCATGTCCGGATACGGACATGCATTATAATTATTAAGGAGATTTATATCAATGCAGTACGGACATTTTGATCTCGAACACAAAGAATATGTAATTACAAGACCGGATACACCGGCACCTTGGGCGAACTATCTTGGATCCCCTGAGTACGGTGCAATCGTTTCAAATAACGGCGGAGGATACAGCTTCGTTAAGAGCGGTGCCAACGGTCGTATAGCAAGATACCGTTTCAATTCCAATATCGGTCTTCCGGGCAGATATGTATATTTAAGGGACAACGATACCAATGACTACTGGTCAGCTACCTGGCAGCCGGTAGGTAAGCCTCTTGATCAGTATAAGACAGAGTGCCATCACGGAACCGCTTATACTACAATGAAGACGGATTATTCAGACATCCATTCGGAACTCACATATTATGTTCCGCTTGACAGGACATACGAAGTATGGCGTGCCAAGGTAACCAATAATTCAGACAAACCGCGTAATCTTTCTGTATACGGTTTTATTGAGTTTACCAATGACAATAACTATGAGCAGGATCAGGTTAATCTTCAGTATACGCTTTTCATTACAAGAACATCTTTTGAAGGCAATAAGATTGTTCAGCACATTAATGAGAACAGTGGTAAGGATGCTACAGGCTCTAACCACAGAGAGAGATTTTTCGGACTTGTCGGAGCTGATGTAAGCGCTTATAACGGTAACTTTGACAGCTTCATCGGACCGTACAGGGATTATGGCAACCCAATCGCTGTTGAGAGCGGAAGATGCAATAATGAGCTTAACTATAACTCCAATGCATGCGGCGCACTTCAGTCAGATGTGACAATCGCACCGGGCGAGACTAAGGAATTTATCTATGTTCTCGGACAGAAGAATGCAGCTGAAGCGGACAAGATTCTCGATACATATAAGAACGCAGGCCAGGTTGATAAGGAACTTAAAGAACTTATTGATTACTGGCACGGACAGCTTAATAATTTCCAGATTGAGACACCTTCATGGGAGTTCAACAATATGGTTAATGTATGGAATGCATATCAGTGTTTCATAACATTTATCTGGTCAAGAGCTGCATCATTCATCTATTGCGGTCTTCGAAACGGATACGGATACAGGGATACCGTTCAGGATATCCAGGGTATTATCCATATTAATCCGGAACTTGCAGCAGATAAAATCCGCTTCATGCTTTCGGCACAGGTTGACAACGGCGGCGGACTTCCGCTTGTTAAGTTTGACCATAACGCAGGACATGAGACATGCCCTGACGAGAATGATGAGAATTCACTTTATGCTAAGCAGACAGGACATCCGTCATACCGTGCAGATGATGCACTCTGGCTCTTCCCGACAATCGTTAAGTATATCGGCGAGAGCGGTAATAAAGCATTCCTTGACGAAGTTATTGTATATGCTAATGGTGGAGAGGACAGTGTTTACAACCACCTTAAGAATGCAATCCGTTTTTCAATGGAAAGACTCGGTGCTCATAAGATGCCGGCCGGACTCCACGCAGACTGGAATGACTGCTTGAGACTCGGTAAGAAGGGCGAATCTACATTCGTAGCATTCCAGCTCTATTATGCTATGAGCGTTATCAGAGGATATGCTGAGGAAAGAAAAGATACAGAATATGTTGAATATATCAATAAAGTTCAGGCTGAGCTCGGAAAGAGCCTTTCTGACTGCTGGGATGAGGACAGATTCATCCGTGGTATCAGAGAGAACGGCGAAGTCGTAGGAGCTAAGCACGATCCTGAAGCTAATATGTGGCTTAATCCGCAGTCATGGTCTGTTATTTCAGGTTTTGCTTCCAAGGAGCAGGCTGAGACGGCAATGAATTCAGTTCATGAGATTCTTAATACACCTTATGGTGTTAAACTTATGGAGCCACCATATGTTGATCATTATTTTGACGGAGCACTTATGCATATATTTAACCCGGATACCAAGGAAAACGGTGGTATCTTCTCCCAGACACAGGGCTGGGCAATTCTTGCCGAAGCTTTGATGGGACATGGTGACAGAGCGTTTGAGTACTTCCTTGAGTCATCACCGGCCAACATGAATGATAAAGCTGAAATAAGAGTTCTTGAGCCATATGTTCACGGACAGTTTACAGAGGCAACTCGTTCACCTTATGCAGGCCGTTCACATGTACATTGGCTTACAGGAACAGGCTCAACGGTTATGGTTGGATGCGTTGAAGGTATCTGTGGTATGAGACCTAATGCGGATGGTCTTGTAATCAGCCCTTCAATCCCTTCAGCGTGGGATGGATTTAAGATCGAGAAGAATTTCAGAGGAAAACATCTCTCAATTGATATCCAGAACCCGAACCATGTACAGAGCGGTGTTAAGAGTGTAACTGTTAACGGAGAAGCTGTTGAAGGCAATTTCGTATGTGAATGTAAGATGACAGAGCAGACAGAAATTGTTGTTGTACTTGGATAATTTAAGATTATTGATCCGCCCGGAGATAATGCCGGGCGGATATTTTTAGTTATGATGAAAGATACTATAATATATGAATTAACGACGGATGAATTTAATGATGCGGTCGTCAAAAACAACTACATAGAGAATTCCACAGAGCAATACATAGGTTTTGTGGATAAATCAGTCACGGACAAGACGGAGGCGGGTATAATCCTGGATGATTATGAAGATGCCTGGGATGATGGATTCGATGTGATTGTTTTTGCTGACTGCGCACCTGATGATGATAGCACGGCATCCCTTGCGGCAATGTCGGGAATGAAAATTTTCGGGATGGTGATAAAACGGAGTCTTTTAAAGGAAACAGGCCGGTTTAATACTGCATTGGAAGGCAGCCAGAACAGGGAGTTTCTGATGCGCGCAACTGACAAGGGACATGTTTTTTTCATAACATGCAGTGCAGATGATGCTGTTTTTCCGGAATCGGGGGCAATGGCACGCGAAATAGCGTATATTATATGTTCAAGGCTGGCACGCTGGGGTCATGAAGGCAATCTGGACACGGTGTTTGCTGACACAGTTGCGGGGATTCCGGATAAGAATGTTATGCTTGGGTTCAATAAGACAGTTGATGACATGTTGTCAGACTCCGGAATATGTACGGCGATTTCAGCTGACACAGCACCATTTCTGGTAATTATAGGCGGTGATACATGCTACGGAGTTCTCCGGCAATTCGGGTACAGCATTGCAAAAGCGCTGGCGGATATAGGGGAAGCTGTTTATACGAGTGAAGATGCGGATGCTGCGATGATGAGTGACATAACGTTCAAAGGTGTAATAGGATTTCAGACGCAGGCTTTTACCAATCCCGGATTCGACCGGATAAAGGGAAGAAGATTACAGTTCTGGTTTGATGATCCGGCCTTTTTTGAGAGCATGTTTACCAATGTGCGGCAAGGTGATATAATATTATGTCAGGATGGCAATTATACAGATTACATCAATAAAATATACGGTGCAGACGCGGTGTGGTTTCCGCCGGCGGGCAATTATTCAGGACCGTATGATGACGAGGGAAGAACTCTTGACATTGTTTTTGTCGGTACATATTATAAACCGGAATTTACGCCTGATGAGTTTATATCCGGCGCAAGGTCGTATGATACTGTGGAACAGAACGAGGTTTACAAGGCGGTTACGGCTGATCCGGCACTGACGGTGGAAGATGCAGTTGTTTCGCTGTATGGTCGTGACAGGCTTCCTGAACTAATGAAGACAATGTTCTATGTGCGCAAAAATATCGTAGATTATTACAGACATCAGGCGGTGGAAACGGTGCTTTCCGCAGGATATAAAATAAACGTGTATGGGGATTCATGGAAGAATTTCCGGTCGGATTACTCAGATAATCTTATAATACATCAAAAGATAAATGTGGCGGAGGCTTCGCAGATATATCGTAAAGCCAGAATAGGGCTTAATTTTATGACCTGGCATAAAGCCGGGATGACGGAGCGCGTGGCGGATATTATGCTCGGCGGAGCGGTCTGTATATCTGATACGACGACATACCTTCGCGAGAACTTTCAGAAGGATGAAATCGTATTGTTTGACATAGGCAGGCCAGAGCAGCTTGTTACAGCAATAAATCAGCTTCTTAAAGATGATACATTAAGACATAAAATCGCACAGGCCGGTTATGAAAGGGCAGTGCATGAACATACATGGCACAACAGGGCGGTAAGCCTTTTACAATTGATTAAGGAGAAGAAGGATTAATTTTAACGGTGGAGGGATAAAATGATAATAAATACTAATATCCAGGCAATGTCGGCAGCGAGAAATTTCGGAATAAACACGAAAAATAAGGCAAAATCGGCGAAAAAACTTTCATCAGGATACAGTATAAACCGAGCGGCTGACGATGCGGCAGATCTTACGATATCAGAAAAAATGCGGGCACAGATAAGAGCACTTAATAAGGGAACCCAGAACGCACAGAGCGGAGTATCATGGGTTCATGTGGGTGAGGCGGCGCTTGGTTCAATTCAGGATATGATTCATCGCATGAGTGAGATAACGATCCAGTCGTTAAATGATACCAACACCGACCTGGACCGTGCGGCGCTTCAGGCTGAATTTGACCATCTGCAGTCGGAAATCGATAAAGTATCTGATACGACGATGTTTAACACAAAGAAAATTTTTGCGGATCATGAGCCGAAGTTTTATCAGTTCGAGGGTAATATAAACTGGAATCAGAGTGCAAGACACACGATTGATTCCACAATGAATACTCTGACGATCTCATATATTAAAGATGATAACAGCGCAGCAGAACGGCTTACGATAACTGTTCCGGAGGGTACATATACAACACAGGAGCTTATTGACGAGGTGGATGATGCTGTGGCTGCGGCCTGGGGCGGCGATGCAGGGATTAACTTGGAATACACACAATCCGGTACATGTAATGTCAATATAGAGGGCGGCAAGAGTATAGAGTCAATATCTGGAGAATTGTCGTATCTCATAAATGATATGTATACCGGAGGAAGCGTTGGTGCACTTATTGGTACTACCATTTTTGTAACGGATGATGCAAGGCTTGGAATATCGACAGGCAAAAACGATGAACTCAGATTCAGGGTTCAGGATTTTAACGGAAATACATCTACGGTAAATATTAAAATACCGGCAGGAAGATACACGATGTCCGAACTGATTGATATACTTAATAACAGTATGGGACAGACCGGGGTCGAGGCCGTCAAGTATGGTAAAAGCATTAAGCTGCAGAGTGATACGGCAATTATTACGGGCTTTAAGGGCAATATGTTTAAAATCGACACCGATCCGGGAGATATCCATACATCGGTATTTTACGATAATGTTCAATATGGAAATACTATTTTAAGCGAGGCCTCTTTTAAGGGCGGAGCGGTCATACCTGTTTCAGGCACGGATGAAGAGCATAATCATTATACAATAGATGCTTCAAATGACAGTCTCACTCTGGCTGTGGACGGGGGCAGTGAAGTGACTCTTTCTATTGCGCATGGAAGATATACGGCAGCAAAGATGGCGGACGTATTAAACGAACTCATGGGAAATGCCGGCCTTGGCGCCACAGCTTCGCTGTATACAAGCGGTGATTTTAACGGTATACAGATTACTACCGCATCCCAAGGCATTGAAAGCAGAATTGATATAAAAAACAGTTCAAGCGCGTATGATACGCTTTTTTGTAAAAGAGAATATAACCGTATAGACAGCCGGGCATCGGAATCATATGAGACCCGGCCTGATGACATACCTGTTTTCACGGGAGGCAAAGCTTTTAGTGCGGGCACATTGCCGCTTACGGTAACTGCCGGTCAAAACGATGTATTTAAGCTTGCATTAAACGGAACAGCTTATAATATAACAATAAAACAGGGCACATATAATTCGGCAGCGGATATCGTGACGGCCATAGACGAGGCGCTTAACGGAAATAATGCACTCATGGCATATAAAGATAAAGTGGAGGTGTCAAATGATGCCGCCGGCAGAATCATCTTAAAGGGAAGCAATGGAAGCGGCCTTACGGACATCAGGGCGGAAGCATTATCGGGTAATACCGGTTTTCACGATATATGGGTTGGAACGAAAGTGGAATACCGGTCAACAACTGCGTCCGGAAGCGGAAGTTCGGGTTCACCGGCTAAAATAACACTTAATACACCGATAAATAATCCGGCTGATGCGGCGGGTAAGAATTTTTCTGTTGATATTAACGGTAACAGACATGATGTCAGTATTCCTTCGGGTGTGAGCTCCAGAGATGATATCATAAATGCAATCAACGACCAGCTGAAAGAACAAAAAATAATTACAATTAATAAATTTGCCGCAATAAATTCATCGGGAACCACGACCAATAATAATGTGACAGCATCCGGAAGCGGAAATACATCGACAACATCGCGTAATTATACATCTTCCGGTGTAACTAAGGAAAGCCAGGGTGTGGTAGGAGCATATGATGTTAACAGAGCCGCCTCGATAACTCTTGACAGAAAAATTGGTTCTACCAATATTGTGAATGCTTCGAATAACCGGCTTGCGATAAATGTAAAAACACAGAATGGAACATCAACGGTAAATATAACAATCCCGGACGGAAGTTATTCCGCCGACGGACTTGCATCAGCTATACAGAAACAGCTTGATAACAGGCTTGGTACACAATACGGCGGAGTTAAAGTAAGCCTTAATAATGGCGCTCTTACATTCACGTCCAGACTTAATGATGGGTTGGGCAATGAGAAAAGAGCGGATGAAACCGGATTGGAAATCTCTACGGGAAACAGTTCGTTTCTGAAGGAACTGTATACCACAAGAACTGCAGCACAGGCAACATCATCCAAAGAACTGGAAAACACAATGATAATAGGACCTGACAATTCTGAATTTGTTTTCACATACAGGGACGGCGCAGGAACGCGAAACGTCAGGCTTGATCTTGCGGCGGGAACATACGACAGAACCGGAATTGTTAATGAAATAAACAGACAGCTTTTGGCATCGGGCACGGGTATAACAGCGTCCTTATACAATAACAGGCTCAGGCTGACCAGCAACGGCATTGGCCAGGATTATATGATATCATATAATAATATGCAGGGCGGCAGCAGTGCCGAAACATTATTTGGTGACTTTATAGTCAAAAAGCCGGCCTCTGCTACGGCGGGGCAGGACATGCAGGAAGAAATAAATATAACTAATGATACATCAAACTTTATTATAAGCGTAAACGGTACAAAGCATAATATCACGCTCGATAATGGAACTTATGACAGGCAGGCATTTGCCGGCATGCTGAATACCAAATTCCGGGATGAGGGAATCCCGGCAGAGGTTTCACTTTCAGGTAAAAGACTTACATATACGACTACCGAGGCCGGTTCACAAACCAATATTTTTATGACATATGACGGTGGCGGTACATCAATGCTGCCGATATACGGAAAAATCGAGACTGTGAAAGCCGGGGCCAAAGCATCTTTTAATGCGGACGGTAAACTGGAACTTACCGGTACCGAAAACGGCGGTTCGCTTTCTGTAAGTTCATCTTCCGGCGGCGGTTTTCAGTCACAGGAAAGAATAGAGAGCGATATTAATCCTACGGCTGAATCCGGTTATATATCATCCAAAAAAGCGTACATTGATGGAGTGAATCTAAGCGAACCGGTCGTAATCGATGAGTGGAACCGGGAACTTTCCTTTACATACAGGAAAGCAGGCGTATCGCAGGGTGTAAACTTTAGACTGAGTGATGGTACATATGACTTTAAGAGCCTTACAAAAGAACTTCAGGGTAAACTTGATGTTTCTGTCGGCAGCGGTGAACTTACCGCGACAGTTGATGCGTCAGGAGTGAAGATTGAGAGTACACATACCGGAAGCGGATATTCCATGAGCGGTTTTTCAGGCGGATTCTATCACAATGTACTTTGCAAAAGCACAGAAGTATCGCAGAAACTGACACCATCACAAAAAGCCGGAGGGCAGATATGTGACGCGGCTTTTACAATCGGACGTAAGAATATCCGTGGAGGCAGCGTGACAGTTGAGAAAGATTTAAACGATGAATTTACATTCGATATTACCTGCGGCAATACCGTGAATAACATTACTGTCAAACTTACGGAGGGCGAATATGATGGAAACTCACTGATTGCGGAACTGCAGAAGCAGATCAATAAGAAACTTGAAGCTGCAGGCCTCCCGAAAGATATGGTAAAAGCACAGATTGGCGGTGTAAATACAGGAGTCGTAGGCGCTAATGATAATGATGCGCTCTGCCTCAAAATTAATGACAACACTGCACTCCCTGATAGCGGACAATATATAATCGATGGGGTCAGGGGAAGTGCAGCTTTCAATATTTTTTACCAGACTGACGGCAGGATGATCCCGGCTTATACAACGGGTGCGAAGGACATTACAGACGGATTAACGGTTACTGCGGAGAACAACACGCTGTCACTGGATGCTGACGGCAGAACATACTCAGTTACACTTGCGGACGGGGATTATACAGCGGACGAGCTTGCAGATGCAGTCAATGCAGGATTTAACGCAGGCGGAGCGCCGCTTACCGCCAAGATAGAAGATGGCAGACTTAAGATACAATATAACAGTTTTGGAAGGCACATAATAGACAATGTTGCCGGGTCAGCCAGGGACAGTCTTTTCTATGTGAAAAATTCGGCCGCCGGGGAAAAGGAGAATATTAAAATCCAGTTGAGCGGTAACGCCGGCCGTGACTATATTGAACTTGACCGGCCGGTTATGAATACCGTGAGTCTTGGAATCAATTCAGTGGCTATTACAAAACCCAAGTATGCCAACAAGGCACTTGGAAGACTTGCCGGCGCACTTGATGCCGTATCCGCCATACGCAGTGATTATGGCGCAATGGAAAATCGTCTTGAACACGCAATCAACGGAAATAACAATACAGCTGAGAACACCCAGAGCGCGGAGTCTCTGGTACGCGATACGGACATTGCATCAGAGACTGTACGATATGCTTCAAATTCAATACTGGAGCAGGCTGCCCAGGCCATGATTGCGCAGGCTAACATCCAGGCACAGGGTGTGCTGAAATTGCTGGGACAATAAAATTTACGAATTGAAGGAGCGGAATGGAAAGAATAAATCATAACATTGAGCCACTCTATGACCGGAATTCAAGATTATTAATTCTAGGTTCATTTCCGTCAGTGAAATCGAGAGAAATGCGGTTCTTTTACGGGCATCCGCAGAACCGGTTCTGGCGTGTTATTGCGGCGCTTACCGATTATCCAGTGCCGCATACCATAGAAGATAAGAAGAAAATGCTGCATGAAAATCACATAGCATTGTGGGATACAATTGCGTCATGCGAAATAGAAGGTTCATCAGACAGCAGCATCAAGGGTGTGGTTCCCAACAATCTGAATATAATACTGGAAACAGCGCCAATACAAGCGGTATATTGCAATGGCAGCAAATCATATGAATTGTATCATAAATACTGCGAAAAACAGACCGGAATGCCAGCTTTTAAACTGCCGAGCACCAGCCCGGCAAACGCAGCATGTAGTCTGGGCAGGCTGATTAAAGAGTGGAGTGTGATAATGGATAGATTGCGCGAAGTGTGAAATGAGAATTTCCGGAAAACGCGCGTAAAGTCATTGCCGCGGCCAAAGTCATCGCCGCGCGGGAAGTTATCACCGCGCGGCTATTTGTATTAATGGTGGAACAGTCTTATTCCTGTGAAGCACATTGCCATGCCGTATTTGTTACATGTCTCGATAACATTGTCATCGCGGACAGAACCACCCGGCTGTGCGATATACTTGACGCCGCTCTTGTGAGCGCGCTCGATATTGTCGCCGAATGGGAAGAAAGCATCCGAACCGAGGCAGACATCCTGCATCTGGTCAAGCCATGCACGCTTCTCCTCACGGGTAAATACAGGAGGCTTCTCGGTGAAGAATTTCTCCCAGGTGCCGTCAGCGAGAACATCCATGTATTCGTCGCCCATGTATACATCAATTGTGTTGTCACGGTCAGCTCTGCCGATACCCTCCTTGAAAGGAAGGGAAAGAACCTGCGGAGACTGACGTAAGAACCAGTTGTCAGCCTTCTGGCCGGCAAGCCTTGTACAATGGATTCTTGACTGCTGGCCTGCGCCGATACCGATAGCCTGACCGTTCTTGGTGTAGCATACGGAATTGGACTGGGTATATTTGAGAGTGATCATTGCGATAGCGAGATCTATGCGGGCCTGCTCAGGAATTTCTTTGTTGTCTGTAACGACATTTGCAAAAAGCTCGTCATTGATAACAAGCTCGTTACGGCCCTGCTCAAAAGTAACACCGAAAACGTCCTTCTGCTCAATAGGAGCCGGAACATAATTCTCATCGATTTTGATTACACAGTAATTACCTTTTTTCTTTGCGGAAAGGATTTCAAGAGCTTCAGGCTCATAGCCCGGAGCAATGATTCCGTCCGAAACCTCACGCTTGATAAGCTTGGCGGTATCTGCATCGCAGACATCGGAAAGAGATATAAAATCACCGAAAGAAGACATTCTGTCGGCGCCTCTGGCTCTTGCGTATGCGCTTGCAAGAGGACTTAAATCGCCCATATCGTCAACCCAGTAGATTTTCTTCTCGACATCAGTGAGAGGAAGACCGACTGCCGCACCGGCAGGTGATACATGCTTGAAAGAAGTTGCGGCAGGAAGACCTGTAGCCTTCTTGAGCTCGCGGACAAGCTGCCAGCCGTTAAAAGCATCAAGAAGATTGATATAACCGGCCCTTCCGTTAAGAATTTCGATAGGAAGGTCGCTTCCATCCTTCATAAATACCCTTGAAGGCTTCTGGTTAGGATTGCATCCGTATTTTAACTGATATTCATTCATTAGTAGTACCTCTTTATTTATTTTTATTGATGATTCTGGTTTCATAAGTCTGGTCGGCAACATTGATGTAACGTATGAATAATGATACCTTATTCTCCTCGTTGAGACTGTTCCATACTGTGTCGGCAAATTTGTCGATGTCATCAGGAATGTCTACGAGAACCGGCTCGCCCTCAAAACTCGGAAGCGGATTGCCGTCGCCCATGTATGTGTGGATGAAACGGCCCTCTCCGGCAGCAGGATTTGAATAAGCATAGGTGTACCTGTTGCATGAATCAGGATTACCGTTGTTACTCTTTAAAATTGACATGGCGTAATTGAAATCACCGTTCTCGAAATGAAGGATACCGGAAATTCTAGGTGTGTAATTAGGGGCATCAGGTTCAAATTCGCGTGTTCTTAAAGCCTGCTCAAAAGTGTACTGCTTGTCCATAAGGTCGTAGATGGTATCGGTCTGGTCGCCGTTGGTAACGATTGTCTTGTTGCCGAGAACGCGGACCGGCGCATAAATTATAAGACTTGGATCCTCAAGCTTGGATGGGTCGAAAGCCTGTGTGCGGATTCCCTCGCCATCTTCCACGAAGACACGGTTGCGGCTGTTGGCACTTCTTCCCATGATAAAATAAGCTATTGCAGCTTTGGCCCTGTCAGGAGTTCTGCCGATGATGATTCCCCTGCCGGGATAGGAAGTGCTGCTTAATTCTTCTGATAAAGATCTGATTTTCATATTAACCTCCGGAATTAAATAATAAAAAACCGCCCGGACATACCCTAAACGGCTGCCCAGACGGTCGGCTTACTAAGACTGCGCTCCCTGTGGGTAATCCCACGTATCCGTCAGTTACGCAGCTGATAGATATATTATTACAATAAAAAAAGAAAAAATCAAGACGTTTTCATAGAAATTTTGCAAATATGTGTTAAAATACTCATAGTCAGTATGGAAGGAGAAGCAAATGTATAATAATTTTATTTTTGACCTGTACGGAACCCTGATAGATATACGAACCGACGAGTGGAGCAAAGCCACATGGAAGAAATATGCCGGATGGCTTAAGACAGAGGGTATCAGGTATTCTGCGCGTAAAGTTAAGAAACGGTATGATGAACTTATAGGCAGACAGATAGAAGAACTTAAAAAACAGAACAAACATGAATACCCGGAGCCGGATGTGATACCTGTTTTTGCTGCGATATGCCGGGATAAACGACCGGATTATACGGATGAAGAAGTTTATAAAGCTGCAGAGCAGTTCAGAATTATATCAACGGAATTTGTTAAACTTTATCCCAATACATTGAAGGTTCTTAAAGAACTGCGTGAGGCCGGTAAGAAAATATATCTTCTGTCCAACGCGCAGCGGGCTTTTACATGGCAGGAACTTGAAAGCACCGGACTGGTGCCATGCTTTGATGATATTTTTATCTCGTCCGATGAAGGCTGCAAGAAGCCGGATAAGGATTTTTTCAATGCACTTATTAAAAAACACGGACTTGATGTGAAAGAGTGCATAATGGTTGGCAATGACGGCAGCTCCGACATTGCGGGAGCTGCTGCGGCCGGTATGGATGCGGCGTATATACGCACGGCAATTTCGCCGGAGAATGAGCCCGTGCCGGAATGCAAATATGTATTTTTGGACGGAGACATAGGACACATAAGGAGTGATATGTAATGTACGATACAGTTATATTTGACCTTGACGGAACACTTTTGAATACACTGGATGATCTGTGCGACAGCACCAATTATGCACTTAAGACGCATGGAATGCCGGCCCGCACGATTGAGGAAGTCAGGCAGTTTGTCGGCAACGGAATCCGTAAACTTATCGAGCGCGCGGTACCTCAGGGAACGGAACCGGAAGAACTTGAGAAAGTCTATGATGATTTTAAGAAACATTATGATGCGCATTGCAATGATAAGACCGGTCCGTACGACGGAATCATGGAACTTTTGCGCGAACTTAAGAAACGCGGTTATAAGCTTGGAATAGCATCCAACAAAGTTAAATCCGCAGTTGAGAAACTTAATGAGATTTATTTTGAAGGCCTTATGGACGGTGCTGCCGGAGTCGTTGACGGAAAGCCGACCAAGCCGGATCCGTATATGGTTGACGAGATGCTTAAGGAACTTGGAAGCGATAAGGAACACACGCTTTATGTCGGGGATTCACAGGTGGATGTCCGGACAGCGTTTAATACAGGACTTGATATGGTTGCTGTGTTATGGGGGTTCCGCGACAAGGAAGTCCTTACGGAAGCCGGAGCAACCCGGTTTATTGAGCAGCCGTCACAGTTACTTCACTATCTTTAACAGAGGAATTTATTTATGAAGGATTTTCTCCCGATAAGCAGGGAAGACATGAAAAAAAGAGGCTGGGATGAGGTTGATTTCACATATGTGATAGGCGATGCATATGTGGATCATTCATCTTTTGGACCGGCAATAATCAGCAGGGTTCTTGAGTCACACGGATATAAAGTCGGTATAATTGCACAGCCCGACTGGAAGATGGCGGACAGCATAGATGTTTTTGGCAGACCGAGGTTGGGATTTCTGGTGTCCGGCGGCAATATGGATCCGATGGTAAATCATTACACGGTGTCAAAGAAACGCCGTAAGACGGATGCTTACACTCCGGGCGGAGTTACCGGCAGAAGACCTGATCACGCGACAGTGGTCTATTGCAATCTCATAAGGCAGCGGTATAAGGACTGCCCGATTATAATAGGCGGAATCGAGGCAAGTCTCAGAAGACTGGCACATTATGATTACTGGTCGGACAGCCTGAAACGCTCAATCCTTCTGGATTCGCAGGCGGATATTATTTCATACGGAATGGGTGAACATTCGATTGTTGAGATTGCGGATGCGCTTGAGTCGGGGCTGGATGTCCATGACATTACATTTATAGACGGTACGGTTTATAAGACGAAACAGATTGAGAATGTATATGATTATATAATGCTCCCTTCATATGATGATTTGAAGGCGGATAAGCTTAATTATGCAAAGAGCTTTGATATACAATACCGGAATACTGACCCATATGCCGGCAAAAGACTTGTGGAGCCGTATGATAAAGGAATATATGTTGTCCAGAACCCGGCGGCCAGACCGCTCACACAGATGGAAATGGATGATGTGTACGCACTGCCGTATATGAATAACTACCATCCGTCATATGAAAAAGACGGCGGAGTCCCGGCAATATCCGAGATTAAGTTCAGCATCACAAGCAACAGAGGATGCTTTGGCGGATGCTCTTTCTGCGCACTCACATTTCATCAGGGAAGGATAGTGCAGGCAAGAAGCCATGAGTCAATTATTGATGAAGCAGTGAGAATGACAGAAGAACCTGATTTTAAGGGATACATCCATGATGTTGGCGGCCCGACGGCCAATTTCAGGCGTCCGGCCTGCGACAAGCAGATGGAGCATGGGGCATGTCCGGGTAAGCAGTGCCTTTTTCCGGAACCGTGTAAGAATCTTGTTGTGGACCACAGCGATTATGTATCACTGTTACGCAAACTGCGTGCCCTTCCGAAAGTAAAGAAAGTATTTGTGCGTTCCGGTGTACGTTTTGACTATGCACTGGCGGATAAGGATGATACTTTTATCAGGGAACTGTGCAAATACCATATAAGCGGACAGCTGAGGGTGGCACCGGAACATGTATCGGATAATGTATTGAAACTCATGGGCAAACCGGGGAACAGTGTTTATGAGAAATTCGTCAACAAATGTGAAGCAATCAACAGACAGCTTGGCAAGGAACAGTATCTCGTCCCGTATCTTATGTCATCGCATCCGGGTTCCACGCTTAAGGACGCGATCACGCTTGCGGAGTATATCAGGGACATCGGATACATGCCGGAGCAGGTTCAGGATTTTTATCCGACGCCATCCACCATATCGACATGCATGTATTACACGGGAGTTGACCCGCGTAACATGAAACCTGTGTATGTTGCCCGTAATCCGCATGAAAAAGCTATGCAGAGGGCACTTATACAGTACCGTAATCCGGAGAATTATGACCTTGTAAAAGAAGCACTTCTTAAGGAACACAGACAGGATCTGATAGGATTCGATAAGAAATGCCTGATACCACCGCGTAAAATAACTCCGAAACATGCCGCAGGCAGTCATAAAAAGGTTGAAAAAAAGCGCAATAAAAGCTACAATTAATATATATTTTCAGAGCACGAAAGGAAACACGTATGTACAAAGATAATGACAAAATAACAATTATGGATCATCCTCTTATCAAGCACAAAATAACAATGCTTAGAATGAAGAGTACCGGAACAAATGAGTTCCGTAAGCTTATTGAGGAAATAGCAGTTCTCATGGGATATGAAGCATTGAGGAATCTTCCGCTTGAGAACATCGACATCGAGACACCTATCCAGGAGACGCAGAGCCCGATAATTGCAGGAAAGAAGCCGGCAATCGTGCCTATTCTCCGTGCCGGACTCGGCATGGTCGGCGGTCTTCTCACTCTTATGCCGGCAGCCAAGGTCGGACACATCGGATTATACCGTGATGAGGAGACACATGAGCCGCATGAATATTATTGTAAGCTTCCGAATCCGATTGAGCAGCGTAAGATAATAGTATGCGATCCTATGCTTGCCACAGGCGGTTCTGCAGTAGCGGCAATTAATTTCATCAAGCAGCGCGGAGGCAGGGATATCACATTTATGTGTATTATCGCAGCACCGGAAGGTCTTGAAAGACTTGCCAAGGAGCACCCGGACGTTGACATCTATTGCGGAGCTCTTGATGAGAGGCTTAATGAAAATGCTTATATCTGCCCGGGACTTGGAGATGCCGGAGACAGAATTTTCGGAACTAAATAATCTATGATACCTGATAATATCAAGAGATATACTCCGGATTACAGGAAGGGACTTACCGGTGAGCAGGTGCAGGAACGGATTAAGAACGGCTGCACCAATGCGCCGGTCAAGCCGCCTATGAAGTCGTGCGGAGATATCATCAGAGACAACATCTTTACATATTTCAATATGATTTTTGTAGTGATTGCCGTACTTTTATGTATTGTGCAGTCTTATAAGAGTCTGACTTTTTTACCGGTTATTATATGTAATACAATAGTCGGAATCGTACAGGAAATCCGTTCCAAAAAAATACTTGATAAAATGAATATGCTTAATGCCCCGCGTGCCACAGTCATACGTGACGGCATCAGGACACAGATACCGGCGGAGGAACTGGTACTGGATGATATTGTTGTGTTTGCGGCCGGTAACCAGATATGCGCCGACGCATATGTGGAGGAAGGCGAGGTAAAGGTAAACGAATCTCTCCTTACGGGTGAATCGGATGAGATACTAAAGCAGAAGGGCGACAAGCTGATGTCCGGAAGCTTCATTGTATCGGGTGAATGTTACGCGAAACTTGATGCCGTAGGTGCCGATTCATACATATCAGGCCTGATTGTTGAGGCAAAGTCCATGGGAAATAAGGAGCAGTCAGAGATGATACGCTCCTTGAACAAATTTGTGAAATTTGTCGGAATAATCATAATCCCGGTGGGACTTATATTGTTTTTCCAAAGTTATTATGTAGGAGATAATTCCATGAAGGACAGTGTGGTTTCCACAATGGCGGCGCTTATCGGAATGATACCGGAGGGCTTGTATCTTCTGGCAACCGTTGCACTTACGTTAAGTGCGATGCGTCTGGCTTCAAGACATATTCTTCTGCACGATATGAAGAGCATAGAGACGCTTGCAAGAGTTAATGTTCTCTGTGTGGATAAGACAGGAACAATTACCGAGAATAAAATGGCAGTGCAGGGCGTTGTGCCTGCGGATGGCATGGATACGGACGATGTAAAGTGTCTGATAGGCGATTTTGCGGCGGCAATGTCATCGGACAATATAACAATGGAAGCCATTAAGAATTATTTTACAAATAGTTCCGGACGGAAGGCGGTGAGCGTGTCACCGTTTTCGTCGGTATGCAAATACAGCGGGGTTGTTTTTGAAGATGGTGCATATGTACTCGGGGCACCTGAATATGTGCTTGGCGGCAGGTTGGATGAATGCCGCGATACGGTTACGGAGATGGCGGAGAAGGGATTAAGGACGCTTGCATTCGTGAAATATGACGGAGTTCCGGATGGGAAACCGCTCGATAAGAAAGTAAGCCTTATGGCATTTATCAATCTGGCCAATCCTATAAGAAAAGATGCCCCGGACACATTCCGGTATTTTGCTGAGCAGGGCGTTGATATCAAGGTTATCTCCGGTGACAATCCGGTAACGGTATCACGGGTTGCAATCGAAGCCGGGATAAAGGGCGCAGAGAAGTATGTGGATGCAACAACTCTTACCGATGAAGACAATATGAGAAAAGCATTGACGGAATGTACGGTATTCGGAAGAGTCACGCCGGCCCAGAAGAGATCTTTTGTGAGAATTCTTAAAGAACTCGGAAATACAGTTGCGATGACCGGTGACGGAGTTAATGACATATTGGCACTTAAGGACGCGGATTGCAGTGTTGCGATGGCTTCCGGCAGCGAGGCTGCTGCCCAGAGTGCCCAGGTGGTACTGCTTGATTCTGATTTTTCGGGAATGCCGCAGGTTGTGCTTGAAGGCCGCAGAACTGTCAATAATATAGAGAGGTCGGCAAGCCTGTTCCTTGTGAAAAATATATTTTCTCTTCTGCTTGCATTCCTGTCGGTTGCATTTGCCGTGCAATATCCTTTGCATCCGACACAGGTTACGTTATTAAGTGCATTTACGATAGGAATACCGGGATTTTTTCTGGCACTTGAACCGAATCATAGTATAATAAAAGGCAAATTTATCAAAAATGTGTTGATGCGCTCACTCCCGGCAGGAATTACCGATATGCTTGCAGTTGTAGGAATAGTGATTGCCGGCAGAAATCTTGCACTCGCAGAGGAAGAAGTATCGACAGCGGCCACGCTTGTATTGATTGTGGTAGGTCTGATGGTCGTAGCCGGAGCATCCATACCGTTTAACAGATTCCGCGCTGCCATAATGGGAGTGTGCGTTGCCGGAATAGTATTCTGCTGCGTGTTCTTACATGAACTTTTTGTGCTTATACCACTGTCAATGCCGGCGGTAATCATGCTGATATGTGCAGCGGCATCCGCCACAGCCGTATTCTGGACATTACGCTTTATATTTATGCATATAACGGACCGGAGGAGACATAATGGATAAACCTGATATAGTATATGAAGATGATAATATAATAGTCTGTAACAAAAAAGCCGGTGTCGCATCGCAGTCTGAACGTTCTTTTGCCAATGACCTTACGAGCATGCTTATGACATACCTTGTATCTTCCGGCAGAAAATGCAATGTGCATATAATTAACAGGCTTGATAAACCGGTTGAGGGACTTGTGCTTTACGCACTTAATAAGAAAGCTGCGGCCGGTCTTTCAGCACTTTCCGGAGAACATGCAATCGAAAAATATTATTATGCCGTAGTTACGGGAAGACCTGAAAACAAGGGAAATTATACGGATTATCTGTTAAAGGATCCGGGACTTAATGTTTCCCGCGTTGCAGATGCAGATGTATCGGGGGCCAAAAAAGCATCTCTTAATTATGAGACGCTTGAAACAAAGGAAATTTCAGGCAGGGAGTATTCTCTTGTCAGAATCAGGCTTCTTACCGGAAGACATCATCAGATAAGGGTTCAGTTTGCCGCACACGGACACGCATTGTACGGGGATACGAAGTATAATCCCGATTTTGCCGGATGCAGGGGTGTGCAGCTGATGCTTTGTGCATACAGGATTGCGTTTGCCAACCCGGCAGGGGCGGACAGAATTACCGTTCAGATACGTCCTGGCGGCAAATTTACGGAATTTGAATATTTTCACGACTGACGGCGATAATGTATTATGACTGCTATGCTGACAAAGGAGTTGTAATATGAGAGAACAAACCGCCATCAAATTAAAAACAGCAGGAATAATTGTGGGTGTCACAGCAGTAGTATATGTTCTGATAAAATATATGCTGCCGCTTGTGGCACCTTTTGCCTTTGCATTTATAATTGCATGTATTATTGACAAGCCGGTCGGATTCATGTATGAGAGGTTCGGCTTAAAGAGAATCATAGGCGCAACGGTTATGACAGTGCTGCTGACAGCCATTCTTGGACTGGTCATGTTTTATGGAGCCAGGATACTTCTGGGGCAGGCCAGGCAGCTGGCAATGAAACTGCCGGAATATTCATCGATGGCAGCCAAAATGGCGGAGGATTGTTGCGACAGAGTGGATGATGGACTGAATCTTGATGAAGGGACAAGTTACCGGATAGTAAGCGGACAAATCGATAATGCAAAAGGAATTGTGAATGATAAGCTGATTCCGGCTGTCATGAATGGTTCATGGAGTTTTATAAGTTCGTGCGCAGCTTTTTTGACTGCGTTTGCATTTATGATAATGGCTGCAGTGTTCATAAGCCGGGATATGCCAAAGATTAAAGTGCAATGTGATAACAGTATATTTGGCACGGAACTTAAATTTCTGGGCGGCCGGCTGAAGGATATTCTGACGACATATGTTAAGACTCAGCTGATTATCATGACACTTACGTGCATAATATGCTCTGCCGGGTTGTATTTTATGGGAAATCCGTATGCACTTTTACTTGGTGTGCTGATAGGCATAATAGATGCGCTTCCTGTCCTCGGCACGGGAACGGTATTCATTCCGTGGTGCATAATTCTGTTTGTTATGGGAAAATACTCATCAGCTGTGGCAATACTTGCAATATATCTTGTGGCATATTACACAAGAGAGTTTCTCGAACCGAAACTAATGGGTGCCGGATTCGGAGTGTCACCGGTGTTAATGCTTGTCTCATTGTATGCAGGGCTGATTCTCTTTGGGATAAGCGGAGTGATAACCGGCCCTGTAGCGGTAATTCTTATAAGGGAAATTTGTACACGCCTTATAAAAAAACTTGCCTGACAGGCGAAATACATTTATAATTAACTATGTATGCGATTAACAAGGAGACAGATATGGTATTCAGTTCAGCTGTTTTTTTATTTATATTTTTGCCGGTAGTGCTTTTTGTGCACACTGTTGTAAAGAACACGACTGCACGTAATATTTTTCTTATTGCTGCAAGCCTTGTGTTCTATGCTTTCGGTGAACCGTTTTATGTTCTTCTGATGATTGGAAGCGTGGCAATTAATTACCTGTTCGGACGGGTGCTTGCCGCGCATAAGAGCAGACCGGTGCTTGCCATGGCGGTTATAGTTAATATAGGAATGCTTTTTGTATTCAAGTATGCGTCGTGGCTTATAGGGATTATTGATAATGTGCCGGGAATTTCCATCCCCGTGCCTCAGATAAGAATGCCGATAGGAATATCATTTTTTACATTTCAGGCAATGTCATATGTTATAGATGTATACAGAAACGATAAGGATGAACATGCATCTTTCGGAGATGTGTTATTGTACATATCTCTTTTTCCGCAGCTTATTGCGGGACCGATTGTCAAATATAATACAATCAGGACGCAGATTCATGACAGAAGCGTGAATGCATCAAAGATGGCAGCGGGCATAAGATTATTTATAATAGGACTGTCCAAGAAAATGCTTATTTCCAATGTGATGGGCGCGGCGGCTGATAAGATTTTTGCAATGCAGCCACAGGCAATGGATATGCCGCTTTCATGGCTGGGGGCAATATGTTACACTTTACAGATTTATTTCGATTTTTCGGGATACAGTAATATGGCAGTCGGCCTTGGCAAGACTCTGGGATTTGATTTCCCGGAGAATTTCGATTATCCGTATTCTGCGCACGGTATCCGTGATTTCTGGAGAAGGTGGCATATGTCGCTTACCGGATGGTTCAGGGAATATCTGTATATTCCGCTCGGAGGCAACCGTAAAGGAAGGGCAAGACAGATTCTTAACACCATGATCGTATTTGCGGCAACCGGCATATGGCATGGTGCCAATCTTACGTTTATATTGTGGGGATTAATGCATGGAATCCTTATGTGCGTGGAGACTCTTATATTCAAACGCAGAAAGTTAAAGAGTCCGGCGGCATGGCTTTACACAATTATAATAGTAATAATCGGCTTTGTTATATTCCGTGCAGACAATGTCGGATATGCATTTGCGTATATTGGAAGAATGTTTTCTTTTGTGACAGAGGCGTCTGCTATGACAGTAACACTTTCGGTTCTTACACCGGTGTTTATAGCGACATTTACGGCCGCTGTTGTAATGATGTTTCCGGTTGTGCCGGCAATAAGGCGGCGCCTGGACGGCAGACCGTCATATGCAGCTGTTAACACGTTGTGTTATATAGCAATGTTCGGACTTTATTTTCTCTGTGTATTGACGCTTGCGGCAGATTCATACAATCCGTTCATTTATTTCAGGTTCTAGGCGGTGCATAATATGAAAAAACAAATTCTTAAAACAATATATGTTGTGACTTTTATGGCGGCTTTTGTTCTCTTCGGTGCAGTGAGTCTTTTCTATAAGAATGATACAATAGGCAACGAAGAAAAAGTTACGCTCGGTGGTGTCGGATATAAGGACATGGCCGGTAATTTTGATGATTATTTCAGCAAATCTTTCGGATTCAGGGACAAGCTTGTTAATATAAACAATAGTATCAAATATAATATTTTTAAACAATCGGGTGAAAAGTCCGTAATTGCCGGAAGGGACGGATGGCTTTTCTATGAGAGTGCGCTTCACGATTATACCGGAGAGAATGTAATGACCCGTGAGGAGGCGGCAAAGGCCGCCGGCGTTATTAAGGAAATGTCGGATTATGCAAAAGAGTGCGGCACGAAACTCATTTTTGTGAGTGCACCCAATAAAATGGAGATTTACGGTGAATATATGCCTTATTACTGTCTTGAGGATAAATCGGACGGCAATTACGAACTCCTTATGGATGAGCTGTCACATACGGATGTTGATTATATTGACCTTAAGGAGATTTTAAAGGAAGCCGGGGGCGGGTCATCCGTACAGTTATACCATAAAGAAGATTCACATTGGAATAATCTCGGTGCGGCGTATGCATATCGTGCAATTATGCAGAAAGCCGGGGTGGATTTTTTTGATTATACGTCTCTTGATTATACGATACAGGATAATTTCGACGGCGATTTATATTCAATGCTTTTTCCTGAAGGAAGCCACAAGGATGAGCAGGTAATGCTTGATATGGAGCAGGATTTCTATTTTACGTCCAATTACAGGAGTGATGACGACCTGGTTATAGAGACTGCCAACGACAATGCTTCAGGCAGTGTGCTTGTATACAGGGATTCTTTCGGAAATGCGCTTTATCAGTACTTTGCAGAGGATTTTAATACCGCAAAGTTTACGAGAGCCGTTCCGTATGATCTGACGGGAATCGGTGATTATGATGTTGTGGTTATTGAACTGGTGGAACGTAATCTTGCAAACCTTATTGACATGGAGCCTGTGATGCCCCGGTAGGTACTTGAAATCTGGCGGTTTTTGTGTATAATCAAAGAAGAATTAATAATATCATAATAGGAGAATTTGCCGATATGAAGAAGAAAATTATTGCAATATGCCTGTGCATATGCTTGACGATAGTATTTCTTGCCGGATGCGCCGGTAAGAAGAGCAATACAGAGCCATCGAAGGCGGCGGATGAGAACAGCGGTTTCTCATATACCGTTAATGGCGTAAGGCTGGTTCCGGGAGATGATTTCGCAGACGCTTATAAAGAACTCGGGGAACCGGATAATTATACCGAAGCCGCCAGCTGTTATTTTGACGGTATGGATAAGGTGTACACGTATACAGGATATGAAGTCAGAACATACCCGGACGGTGATAAAGATATCATTCAGGATATCTGCCTCTCATCGAAGGATTTTTCAACCGATAAGGGAATAACGGCAGGTTCATCATTGGATGATGTCACAGCTGCTTACGGTAATGATTATAAGCTTACCGGTAAGATGTATAAATATTATCAAAGTGATACCGGATATATTTACTTCTTTATAATGAATGATGTGGTTAAGTATTTTGGATATGCAATTGATGCATCGAACTAATCTTTTATACAGGACAGGAGAAAATACATGACAATAATTAAGAAAGTACAGGTGGCGGTTCTTGCAGCGGTTCTTGTGGGAAGCATGCTTGTGGGATGTTCCGGGAAACACACGGATAACAGCAGGGCAACTACAGCCGGTAACACAGCCGGAGACATAACCGTAAGCAGTGAGACGGAGACAGAGGCACCGACCAATGCTCCGACAGAGGCGCCGACCCAGGCACCGACAGAGCCGCCGACCCAAGCTCCGACAGAAGCCCCCACACAGGAATACATAGGTGCATGGACACTTCTTTCGGAGGAACCGCTTAATCCGACGCAGTCCGGATATCCGGAACTTGACAGTCTGGTCAATGACCTTATAGCAAGGATTACGACATCGGATATGAATAATTATCAGAAGGTATGGGCGTTGTACGAATACTTTATCGACAATATTACATACAGCCGCGGAATGGATGCCCATACAGGAGAGTATTCTTCTTCAGATAAGGCAACGACACCTAAGGAAGTGCTTTGGGCAACCGACCTTCTTAACTCGGGACAGGGCTGCTGTTATAATTATTCATCAGCATTTATGTATATAATGAGAGCACTCGGATACGATGCACATCTTGTATCGGGAAATGTGCCTAAATACGGAGGCGGAGTCACACCGCACTGCTGGCTTTATGTGAACCTTCGCGGTGGGAAATACACTTTTGATCCTGATCTCGATATGAATTTTTATACAAGAGATTTAAGAAACGGTGTAGAGAATCCGGCAAGGGACAGATATTTCTGTGTCCCAATCGATAATTTGAGTTATTTTTATGTGGCAGAAACATACCACACCAATTAGATATAAGGAGATTAATCATGGCAGATAAGAAATTAGTAGAAGCAATAACCCCTATGGAGGAAGATTTTGCACAATGGTATACCGATGTTGTTAAGAAAGCAGAGCTTATGGCTTATTCAAGCATTAAGGGATGCATGATTTTCAGACCGAACGGATATGCCATCTGGGAAAGTGTACAGAAAGAACTTGACAGAAGATTTAAAGAAACCGGCGTTGAGAATGTATATATGCCAATGTTCATTCCTGAGAGTCTTCTTCAGAAAGAGAAAGACCATGTGGAAGGTTTTGCCCCTGAAGTTGCATGGGTAACACAGGGAGGACTTGATCCGCTCCAGGAGAGAATGTGTGTAAGACCTACATCAGAGACTTTGTTCTGTGATTTCTATAAGGATATCATACAGTCATATAGAGATCTGCCTAAATGCTATAACCAGTGGTGTTCCGTAGTAAGATGGGAGAAAACGACACGTCCGTTTTTACGTTCAATGGAATTCCTCTGGCAGGAAGGCCATACGGTCCATGCCACAGCTGAGGATGCCGAGGCAAGAACAATACAGATGCTGAACGTATATGCGGATTTCTGTGAGAATGTTCTTGCAATTCCTATGATCAAGGGCCGCAAGACCGATAAGGAAAAATTCGCCGGTGCAGAAGCTACATATACGATAGAGGCACTTATGCATGACGGTAAGGCACTTCAGTCCGGTACAAGCCATAATTTCGGTGACGGATTTGCCAGGGCATTCGGAATCCAGTACACGGATAAGGATAATAAACTCCAGTATGCACACCAGACATCATGGGGAATGTCAACACGTATCATAGGAGCTATCATCATGGTTCACGGCGATAACAGCGGTCTTGTTCTTCCGCCGGCAATCGCTCCGACACAGGTAATGGTAATTCCTATTGCACAGCACAAGGAAGGCGTGCTTGACAAGGCAGCACAGATTAAAGACACACTTACGGCAGCAGGCTTCAGAGCAAAGATTGATGACAGTGATAAGACACCGGGCTGGAAATTTGCCGAGCAGGAGATTAAAGGAATCCCGGCAAGAATCGAAATCGGACCGAAGGATCTTGAGGCAGGACAGGCAGTGATCGTCCGCAGGGATACAAGAGAAAAGACAATAGTTAAGATAGAAGAGATTGCGGACAAGCTTAAGGAAATCTTTGTCACAATGCAGTCTGATATGCTTGAGAAAGCCAGAAAACACAGAGATTCACACACATATGAAGCAACTAACTATGAAGAGTTTAAGGATATCATAGCCAATAAGCCGGGATTTGTTAAAGCTATGTGGTGCGGAGATCTCGCATGTGAGATGAAGATTAAGGAAGATACAACGGCAACAAGCCGATGCATGCCATTTGAGCAGGAACATATCAGCGATGTATGTGTATGCTGCGGTAAACCGGCTAAGAAACTGGTATACTGGGGTAAAGCATATTAATCTGCAGGATTGGTGTATATATGATAATTAATTTGCCTGAAGATGTACGGCATATAATTAATAAATTAGCAGATGAAGGGTATGAAGCATACGCTGTCGGCGGCTGTGTCCGCGACAGCGTTATTGGTCGTGTACCGGATGACTGGGACATTACAACATCGGCAAGGCCGGAAGATGTTAAGCGCATATTCCGGCGTACCGTTGATACAGGAATTGAGCACGGAACCGTGACGGTAATGATCGGCAGGGAAGGATATGAGGTTACGACCTTCAGAATAGATGGCGAATATAAGGACAGCAGACATCCGGAGAACGTTGAGTTTACCGCGTCGCTTAAGGAGGATTTAAAGAGGCGTGATTTTACAATCAACGCCATGGCATACAATGAACAGGAAGGCATTGTTGACCTTTTTGGCGGAATGGATGACATCCGGTCGGGAATAATACGCTGCGTCGGTAATCCGGCAGACAGATTTGCCGAAGATGCACTGAGAATGTTAAGAGCCGTCAGATTCAGTGCACAGCTGAGATATGACATAGATAAAGATACGGCAGCTGCAATAGAGGAACTGGCAGGAACGATAGCGGCCGTCAGCAAAGAAAGAATCCATACGGAAATAGGTAAGACAATTATGTCATCACATCCTGAATACATAGAAAAAGCATGCCGGCTTGGCATTACGCCGGTTGTTTTTGGTGAATTTGACAGGATAGATGACAAAGAGTTATCATATAAACTTATAAAGAAAATGCCGATGCAGATAGCATTCCGTTATGCAGCTTTGCTTTTTGCGGCGGGCGAGCAGGGAACGCGCAGGATGCTGCGTGAGCTCAAGCTTGACAATGCGACTGTAGACCTTGCGGTTATACTGGTAAAATATCATGGAATACAATTGACGGAAGACGAATATATTATCAGATGTACTGCTTCCAAAACAGGAGCGGACAGGCTTCATGATATCCTGAAATTTGAGAAGCTGTTTTACGAAACGGCAGGAGATACGGTATCGGCACATATGGCGGCCGAAGAGGACAGGATTCTAAGCCTGATTGAAGCCAGAAAAGAATGTATTTCAATTCATGAACTTGCAATTAACGGTTCAGACCTTATATCAATGGGGATGCAGCCGGGCAGACAGCTTGGCATTATGCTTGATCAATGCCTGGAACATGTTCTGGCGGCTCCGGAAGATAATACATATGATACTTTAAAGGAACTTGTTCACAAGTTGATGTGAATTTATATTTTTATCTCATATTTACAGTATCTGCCTCATAGAATTAGATAGTTTAGAATCTGTGAGGTTGGTATTTATGGCGGATAAGGGTTTGGATATTGTAGATAAATATAATCTGGAAGTCGTACAGGTAAGCCGCGGAAGGGGTGCGCAGGTGCTGCATACCGCCGATGGTCTGTACATACTTAAGGAATATAAGGGGCGGGGAAGTTATATTAATGATGAAGCGGTGATGTTAGATGCGCTAAATGCATCCGGACAGCTCTGTGTGGACGCTTATATTTCCGATTCGGAGGGCGTATACATAAATACATCATCGGACGGACAAAGATATGTTATTAAGAAATGGTATGAATGTCGCGACTGTGATATCCGAAATTACGGAGACGTCACGACTGCAGTCAGGGCACTTGCATATATGCATAAAGTGCTCATGAAAGACATACCGGAAGGCTTTAAACGTGAGTCGGCAGATACCGGTAATGATATGAAAAGACATAATGCCGAAATCAAAAGGGTCGGCAAATATGTTGCAGGACGGAATAACCGCAATGAATTTGAGATGCTTGCAGGAACATGGTGTGATGCATTCTATGAAGAAGGACTGAAGGCGATAGAGAAGTGTGATGCCGTAAATAACGGATTTGGGGCAGCACGCGGAGTATGCCATGGTACATATAATTATCATAATGTATGTTACGGCCATAAGTTGCCGGTGATAATTAATTTTGAGCGGATGACACGGGGATTCGTAGTCAGCGATTTATATTGCATTATGCGCAAATTATTGGAAAAATATGACTGGGATATTAAACTTGCCTACCGTTTTATTACGGAATATGATAAAATAAGAACGTTAAATGATGATGATTTAAGATTGCTGGAGATTATGTTTACATTTCCGGAGAAATTCTGGAAACTGATTAATTCATATAATAATTCACGCAAGACATGGCTTCCGGCCAGGAATACGGAGAAACTTAAGAAAGTAATTGCGCAGAATAATAAGAGACTCGATTTTATAAATACATTGCATTGATATAACGGAGGAACATATGAGAAAGAAATTGTGGACAATATCAGCTGTGATGCTTTTTGCAGTAATGACACTTAGCGCATGTACCGGAACATCTTCTGTAAGACATCGTAATACCAATACAGAGACAAGTACGGCTGTCAATGCGGATAAATCGACGGGGGTGATCCGGAAGATAGATAAGGACACCAACAATATAGTTATATATTCCGTGGATGACGGCACTAAGACAATTTACAGCTATGATGAAGGGACTACCGCATATACAAAGTCGGGCAAAGTTATGTCTTTTGATAAACTCTCATGCGGAGATATTGTTGATATAGAATGTAACAATACCAATCAGAAAATAAAGAAAATAAGCATTTCATCCCGAAATAAGGTCTGGGAGAACACCAAAGTCACGAATTTCAAGGTTGATGAAAGCACGATGACAATGAAAATAGGACAGTCATTATATTCATACTCGGACAGCACATTTGTGTTCTCTGATGGTGAAGAGATAGATATATCCGAATTAAACAGTGAAGACCGGCTTATTGTGCGCGGGTATGATACATCGGTATGCTCGGTTGTTGTCGATAAAGGACATGGATATGTTACACTTTCGGGAGACCAGCTTTTTACCGGCGGATATGTGGATATCGGCGGCAGAGTTGTTAAAGTAATTGAGGAAGGAATGCTTCTGATAGTTCAGGAAGGAAGTTATAAAATAGAAGTCCGTAACGGAAAGTATGTTGCCGATAAGCAGATAACTGTCACGAGGGACGAGAAGACCGTTGCAGACTTCTCGGATGTGGCACCGATCGTAACAGAGACCGGAAATGTGCGTATTAACGTTAATGTGAGCGAGGCAATCCTTACGGTTGACGGAGCCGTCATGAGCGCGAATGAAGTTCTCACACTGGCGGCAGGAAAGCACACGATCAAGGTAAGTGCGGATGGATACAGTGATTATTCCACACAGATAGAAGTTGACAAGGGTTATAAGACAATAGATGTTACACTTAAGGCTGCTGCGGACGACGAGACATCCAAAGAAACAAAATCCGAGACGCAGACGGAGACGGAAACCGCTACAACGGACAGCTCAGGTAATGTAGTCAGTCAGAAAAATAAAGTCACGGTATCCGGCCCGGAGGGAGGATACATATATTTTGACGGAAAGTATATGGGAACGGCACCGGTTACATTTGCACTTGTGACGGGAGAACATGTCATATCCGTACTTTACAATAAACAGATAAACAGTTATACGGTAAATCTGTCGGAAGGCGGAGATGATGTAAAATATGATTTCACATCAAAGTAAATGGTATCAGCGGGGCATATGATGCATATAATGCACCAAACAATATTTCAGGATGATGGTTTATGCATCGTGCACTGACGATAGTTATTATTGCAATGTGCCTGGTTACAGCCGCATGCGGCCGCGCAGACACGAAGAGCAGCAACGTGTCGGATGTGGATTATACAGTAGTGGATAGGGCAGCAATTCCGGAAGAACTGGCTGCGACAATAGATGCACGCAAAGAATCTGATTTTGAGATATCGGCGTGCATTGACGGTTACACATACATTGTCAAAGGGTACGGAAAACAGCCGACCGGAGGTTACAGCATAAGGGTTGACAGACTGCAGACGAATGGAACGGATATGACGATGGCATCCACACTTATCGGCCCGTCGGCCGGTGAGGCAGTTAACAAGCTGGCAACATATCCGTACATAGTGATCAAGACAGAGGCAACGGATAACAATATATTATTTGAATAGCATAATCCCCTGGATATCTTCATATTCTGTAATAAGTGCGTATATCAGATTATGAAGAAACAGGGGATTTTTGTATGGAAACTGATAAAAAGACATTACATATGAATTACAGGAAAGGAACAACGGAACAGATTATAACTGTTGATGACGATTTCAATGTGCCGGACTCCAAACCGGATATTGTGAAAAAAATACATGAGAAGGGGCGGGTGGTAATAGAAAAAGTGAGGGCATCGGACGATAAAGTATCGGTAAGCGGAAACCTTATCTATGCATTGCTGTATAAAACCGGCAGCCGGTGCGCATGCATGAGCGGAAGCATTCCTCTTGAAGAGGTGGTTATGCTTGACGGAACCACACCGCAGGATATCATCAGATGCACGACCAGTCTTGAGGATATTACAATAACTGTTATCAACTCCAGAAAAATAAGTGTAAAAGCGGTAATAGTGGTACATATTATATCCGAGGCAATGTATGATAAAGATATAGTGTGCCACATGGATGTTGATAATCTGCAGACCATGAATGACACCGTTAATATTATGCAGCTTATCTCATCGAAAAAAGATATTTTCAGGATAAGGGAATCTGTAAATCTTCCGTCAGACAGACCTAATGTTGAGCAGATAATATGGTATGATCTGAAAACCCAGAGCCTTGATATCCGCGCCTGTGACGGAGGCATCAGCATACGCGGAGAGCTTTATGTGTTCTGTATGTATACGGCAGAAAATGATGATGAAGGACTTTATTATTATGATGATGTGATAGCATTTTCCGGAAAAACAGATGTAGCCGGATGCACCGAGGAAATGCTTGCTGATGTGAATATCGCGCCATCGGAGGAAAGCCTTATAGCAAGACCGGACGCCAACGGAGAACTGAGAATCATGGATGCGGAAATTATTCTGGATCTTGACATAAGAGGATACATAGAGAAGGAGGAAGAAATTCTGGCCGATGCTTATTCGCCGGCATGCGAACTGGAACTTGTGAGGGAAGAGGCGATGTATCAGACATTCCTGCTCAAAAACAGTGTAAAGTGCAGATGTGATAACCGGTTTAAGCTTCCGGCAGACGGAATTATGCAGATTATCGGAAGCAGCGGAAGAACCATGATTGAAGATATGATAATCTCTGATAATAATGTTGTCGTTCAGGGGGCAGTTATTGTAGATGTAATATATATCAAACAGGATGATGATGACAAAATAGGATATGCGAAATACGAGCTTCCTTTTACGGAAAACTGTGAGATAAGCGGCATAAACAGTGACAGCATATGTGAGGGCCATCCCGGACCACTGCAGGTATCGACAATACTTACAGGCGGAGGGGAAATAGATGTAAAATGCTCGGCGACAGTGGATCTTATGGCGGTAAGCAGACGGAGATACAGTTTTATATGTGATGCAGCCGTATCGGAAAGGGACAATGAAGCGATAAAAAATATGGCCGGAATAACCGGATATATAACAAGGGAAAATGACACATTGTGGAACATAGCGAAAAAATACCATACGACGGTAAGTGATATTCTTGAGACAAACGGACTTGCAAGCGACAGGGTACAGCCGAAAACCAAACTGTTAATTGTAAAGAAATGTTAGAAATAGTTACTGCCGGACCACGAAGAACACACATTCGTAATCCGGCAGTTTCTGATGGTATATAATCTTATTCGTTATCCTTAAACCAGCTGTCAAACTTATCCATAACAGCTTTATAAGTATTCTGGCACAAATCCGGAAGATTGGTACCCCATGCTTTGGTAGCCTGACTGAAGCCTTTCTTGAAAGCATCTACCATCTGCTGCATCTTCTCCTTATCATCTCCTGCGAGTGCGGATGCAAAAGAGAGAATCCTGTCAGATGTCTGGTCGGCACCCCAGTATCCGTCATCAGCAACATCCTTCTTAGCCTGAGCGATCGTGTCGGCGTCAAATACACCTGCCTTAAGCATCTCATCCCATGATGACTTGGATGTAAGGTCGACACCGGCCTGTTTTGTAAACATTTTCTCAACAAGGCTCTTAAGCTGTGAAGTGCGGGCGTCGGCATCAGCCTTGAGCTGTGCGACAATACCTGCTCTGTCCGATTTGGACATAGAGGAAATAGTCTTATAATCCGTAGAAGATGATTTCTCATATACAACAGCATCTTTGGAAGATGAGGCTTTAGCATTATCATCTGTCTTGCGGGTTTTCTTAGCTGCGTCATCTGCAGCATACATCTGCGCTGCCTGTCCGGCAGCAGTAATTCCGTTTACCATTATGTAGATCTCCTTCCGTGGAAACTTAATTTATTATTTTTCTATTTATTATATCGGTATTTCCGGAAGATATAATAACACTTTATATTAGTGTATTGATTTTAGTACATTATGACGTTATAATGATAGATGTAGTGTGCATTCGGCACACAGATGAAGAAAAGGTGGTCAGATATGAACAGTATCAGTCTTAAGGCTTATGCCAAGATTAATATAGGACTAGATGTAACGGGTAAACTGCCGGATGGTTATCATCTGGTGAAAATGATAATGCAGAATATCGATTTATATGACGAGGTGGTATTGACGGAAAATGTGTCGGGAGACATCAGGCTTGATATGAATGTTGATTTTCTGCCGACGGATGAACGTAATCTGGCATATAAAGCAGCCAAATTAATGAAAGAGGATTTTGGTATCGACAGGGGCATTGATATATATATCCGCAAGAATATTCCGGCGGCAGCGGGAATGGCGGGCGGAAGTACGGATGCAGCTGCGGTCATGACAGGTATGAATAAGCTGTTTGACTTGAATATCGATAGAAATATCCTCATGGAACACGGTCTTAAACTTGGTGCGGATGTGCCATACTGCATTATGGGCGGAACTGCCCTGGCGGAAGGAATCGGCGAGAAACTTACACAGCTTTCACCATGCCCGGATTGCTATGTCCTGGTTGCGAAACCGGATATCAGCGTCTCTACAGCGTATGTATATACGAATCTGGTGTTGGATGATACAACCGTACACCCGGATATAGATATGGTAAGAAATGCACTTGAATCCGGAGATATACGTACAGCTGCACAGAATATGGGTAATCTGCTTGAAAATGTCACACAAAAAGAATATCCGGTCATATCGGAAATCAAACACATAATGGATGATAACGGCGCACTCGGTTCACTGATGAGCGGAAGCGGACCCACTGTATTCGGTCTGTTCGATGATTATGGTACTGCATCGGAATGTCTTGCGGCAGTGGATAAGAGCGGTAAAGCAAAGGATATACATCTGGTTAAGGTGTGTAACGGAGGATTGGAATGATATCAGATATGCAATTTCTTGAGAAGGGCGACGGAAGATCCTTGCGGGACACAGTCTATAAAGAATTGAAGGAAGCTATTTTGTGCGGGGATATCGCCTCGGACGAAAGGCTTATGGAAATCCCGTTAGCCAATAAAATGGGAGTCAGCAGGACTCCTGTACGCGAGGCAATCAGACGTCTTGCAAAGGAGCACCTTGTGGTCATAACCCGTGGTAAGGGCGCGAGGGTTGCCGGAATCAGCGACAAGGAGGCCAAGGATGCGCTGGAAGTAAGAATTATGATAGAGGCCATGTCGGCCAGACTTGCGGCGCACAATATTACACCCGAACAGGTGGAATATCTTCGTGAAATCAATAATAAAGCACGCGAAGCAGCGGCACGTAAAGACAGGAACGCGATTGCCGAGTATGATAATCTGCTGCACCGTTTTATAAGCGAGGCATCCGGAAATACAATACTTTTCACGGTAGCCCGGTTTCTTGAAGGACAGGTACTCAGATATCGCATAGAATACATTAAGAATCTGCCGGATTTTGACGGCATGCTTGATGAACATGATGCATTGATAGAAGCGCTTGAAAAAGGCGAGGATGAGAAGGCCGAAAGCCTGATTACAACGCATATAATAAGCCAGAAAGATGCAATGTCAAGAATACTTGCAAGAATGTCTGAATAGAACCGGTTTATATGGCAATAATCTCTGTATAAGATTTAAGGAGGTTATTCCCATGAAGAAAATAATTATACCGGTTATTGCTGCTGTCATTGTGATTTCAACGGCAATATCAATTATTACATATACAAAGAGCAGTGGATACAGGACACAGAAAGAGATAGCAGATAATATAATCAGATTTCATGTGCGCGCCAACAGCGACAGTGATAAGGACCAAAATCTGAAGCTTAAGGTCAAGGATGCAGTGGTAAGTTATCTGCAAAAAGAACTTTCATCCGCGGACAGTCTTGACGATGCGCGAAATATTTTATATGATGACAGTGCGCAGATAAAAGATATTGCGCAGACGGTAATTAAATCCGAAGGCATGTCATATAATGTGGATGTCTATTTTGAAAAATCATATTTCCCGCTTAAGACATATGGCGATATGTCATTTCCTCCGGGAGAATATGAAGCATTCAGGATTGATATCGGAGAAGCCGGCGGACATAACTGGTGGTGTGTTCTTTTTCCGCCGTTATGCATGGTAAGCCAGTCGTATTCGGTGGTTCCGGACGATTCGAAACAGATGCTTAAGAATGTTCTATCAGATGAGGCATATGATACCGTAACGATGCAGGATTTAAGTAACAACAGATACCGGGTAAGATTTAAGTATCTTACTTTTCTGAATAAATTATTTGATTAAGAAAGGATAACCGCATTTATATGCGGGGGCGATGATTATGAGTAAGACAAAAGTAGCAGTATTATTCGGCGGACAGTCTTCGGAACATGATGTTTCATGCGTATCCGCAGCTACAGTAATTAACAGTATTGACAGAGATTATTATGATGTTGTGATGGTAGGCATCACTAAGGACGGCAGATGGCTTAAGACCGAGAGCGTGGATAAGATTACGGATGGCAGCTGGAGAGACGGCAAAGTGAGCATGATACTCTCACCGGACCGTACACATAAGGGTTTTGTGGCTATTGAGAACGGCAAGTGCAAAGCGGAACCGGTGGACGTTGTTTTTCCGGTACTGCACGGACTCTATGGTGAGGATGGAACGGTTCAGGGCATACTTGAACTTGCCGGAATCCCATATGTCGGATGCGGAGTTGTTGCATCAGCTGTATCGATGGATAAGCTGTTTACCAAAGTGATCGTCAATTCCATAGGAAATATAAGACAGGCACGTTATGTGGCCATAAGAAGGCGCGAACTTGAGAATATGGATGACTGCGTTGCACGCGTAGAGAGTGTACATAAATACCCTGTATTCATAAAGCCGAGTAATGCCGGCTCCTCTAAGGGCGTATCCAAGGCACATAACCGCGGGGAACTGATTAGCGGACTTAAAGAAGCGGCCGTACATGATGAGAAAATTCTCGTCGAGGAGACGATTGTCGGCAGGGAAATCGAATGTGCCGTACTTGGCGGTGACGAACCGAAGGCATCCGGCGTGGGCGAGATACTTGCAGCAGCGGATTTTTATGATTTTGATGCTAAATATAACAATGCAGAATCCAAGACGGTTGTAGGACCTGACCTTCCGGCCGGCAAAGAAGATGAAATCCGTAAAGACGCAGTTGCTATTTTCAATGCGGTTGACGGATTCGGACTTGCAAGAATAGATTTCTTCCTTGAGAACGGAACAAATGATGTTGTATTTAATGAATTAAATACAATGCCGGGATTCACGTCGATAAGTATGTATCCGATGCTTTGGGCCAATAAGGGACTTGACAAGAAAACACTCGTGGATAAATTAATCCGCAGTGCATTTAACAGACATAAGTAAGGTGTAAAATATGAGTAAAAAGGCCAGCATTAAGGTTAGCGGACTTCATACTTCAGAGGCATATGATGAAGATGAGAACATTGAAGTGATAAGCATAGGTACATATAGCAAGCGTAACGGGGTTCATTTTATTAAATATGATGAACAGGCTAAGAACCCGGAAGATGTGAACCACAACCTTATTAAAATAGCACCGCAACAGATAGAGATTGTTACCAGGGGTGCCGGATATACCAATATGATATTCAGGATAGGTGAGAAAATAACAACCTATTATGCAACTCCTTTTGGCGGAATGAATATCAGTATTGATACATATGACATGAATTTTACCGAAGAAGATGACAGAATATCGGTTGATATCAATTACGGACTGGAAGTTAATCTTGATTATGTTGCGGAATGTAAAGTACATATCGAAATAGAGATGCTTGAAGACAGGTAATATTAAGGGAATACCGGCAAACCGGTATTCCCTTTTATGTTGATGTATTTAACCCCTAAAGGTATTCGTTAAAAGCATCCTTGACGGATTGATCGGCATTGTTCATTATGTAATCATACCAGCCGTTGCCGTTGCGTTTGACTTCCGAGCCACATTTCTTCTATCTGTATGGCATTGTTGGATGTGATTTTCCCGGGTTCGATATAACTTCTTATGCGGTAATCCTTAAGAACAACACGGGCCATACTGAGCATAAAAATAGAACGCTGCAATAAACAGCGTTCTAATGGATTCTGTAATTATTTCTTTTTAGATTTGGCAGGTGCTTTAGCCTTGGTGGCTTCGGCCTGGGCCTTGGCAGCTTTCTCGGCGAGCTTTGCCCTGAAACCTTTCTTCTTAGGCTGAACGGTTACCTTACCTCTGGTACTGATGATTTCGGTAATGTAAATACCGCTTACTTTAACCTTGGATTCCATCTTAACCGGAAGTGCGTCGAATACCTTGACATCAGCTATAAGGGTCATAACCTTAGGACCGATCTTGGCTTTGACGATAGGCATCTTGGCTAACTTCATATATTTAGGAATCTGTTCTGTGACAACCTTAGGCAGGTTAGCTTCCGTTATTTTCATACGCTTCTTATCAATGACTAACATCGATAGAATCTGCGATGCCGCTTCTATATCAGCTTGTGAAGCCTCCTGCTTCTTCTGCATCTTACGGCCTACGATGATAAGTACGATGAAAAGAACGAGAACCACAGCCAGAACGATAAGTACTATTTTAAGTGCTAATGGCATATCTTAAGTCCTCCTTATTTTCTTAAAATGAATTATAACATAAAGAAACGGCAAGTACAAACATTAATTGCAAATCTGCGTAAATCTGATATAATTAAGTGACAAGTGCGCACAGATTATATATCCTGTGCCGGTAAAGGAAGGAATTATTATGAGACTGATTTTGGTAATGTTATTTCTGTTATTATATTTTATTGTCAGTATACCGATTTTCGGGATTGAATGGATTATCGGTAAAATTAATCCGCATGCCAGGGATATAAGCTCTCTCAGGATAGTGCAGTTCGGATTCAAGGGAATATTGTTTTTCTCCGGAACCAAGACGACGGTTATAGGATTTGAGAATATACCGAAGGATAAACCGGTGCTTTTCGTGGGTAATCACAAGAGTTTTTATGATGTTATAATATCATACTCCATGATGCCTAATCTTACCGGATTTGTTGCCAAGAAAGAAATAGAGAAAGTTCCGCTTTTGAGAACATGGATGAGATTTGTGTACTGTCTTTTCCTTGACCGCGACAACCTCAAGGAAGGCCTCAAGACAATCCTGCAGGGAATTGAATACATTAAGAGAGGAATATCAATTGTTATATTCCCGGAGGGAACGCGTAACACGTTTGAGGATGGAATGCTTCCGTTTAAGGAGGGAAGCTTAAAGTTCGCCGAGAAGTCAGGATGCCTGATCATTCCGATGGTGCAGAATAACACGGGAGAATGTCTTGAGAAACATATGCCATGGATCAGGAAAACGCATACAGTCATAGAATTCTGCGAACCGGTTGATATAAAGCTGCTTGATAAGGAAGATAAGAAACACGTTGCTGCATATGTCCAGAAAATCATGGAGGGCGTTTACGAGAAGAATAAAGCACTCGTATAATTAAAATATGACGGATTTGCGGGATTATTGAGCATCGATTTTAGGTAAAAACACAATTGACACAAATTGCATGAATGAATATACTGATTGGTAGTACCAATATTGGTACTACCAATTTTTATATACGGAAAGAAGAATAAGATGAAGTACATTAAGCAGTTTCTTGTTATTATTGCGATTTCCCTTGTCGGGGAACTTTTACATTACCTGCTTCCGCTGCCCGTACCGGCCAGCATATATGGTATGGTAATTATGTTTGCCGGACTCATGACCGGTCTTATCAAACTCGATGCGGTTAAGGATGCAGGCAAATTTATGATAGAGATAATGCCGGTTATGTTTATTCCGGCAGGTGTCGGGCTCATGGCATCATGGGGCGTGCTTAAACCGATGATTATCCCGGTAAGCATTATAACGGTGGTAACCGTAGTTACCGTTATGGCGGCGTCGGGCAGAATTTCCCAGACGATTATCCGCATGGACCGGAAGAAGAAAGAGAGGAGTGCGGACAATGAGTGAATTTACGGAAACTTCAATGTTTGCCGGCGTTACGGTAAGCCTGTTGGCCTATATTATAGGCGCACTGCTCAAGAAAAAATTCAAACTTGCTATTTTTAATCCGCTCCTTATATCAATAGTGCTTACAATAATAATGCTTGTTATTGCCGATATTGATTATGATGTGTATGCGCAGGGTGCAGATTATTTAAGCTGGTTTCTGACTCCGGCTACGGTGTGTCTTGCTATCCCGCTCTATGAGCAGTGGGAGCTGCTTAAACATAATGTAAAAGCAGTTATGCTTGGAATTACAGCCGGCGTGCTTGCAAGCCTTACAACGGTTCTGGTATTGTCACTTATAATGCATCTGTCGCATGAAGAGTATGTTACATTGCTTCCGAAGTCCATCACAACGGCTATCGGAATGGGCGTTTCGGAGGAACTCGGCGGATATGTCACTATAACGGTTGCAGTAATAATTGTTACAGGTGTTATCGGTAATATTTTTGGTGAACTTATATGCAAAATCTTCAGGATAACGGAGCCTATTTCCAAAGGAATTGCTTTCGGCTCAGCATCGCATGCAATAGGAACGGCCAAAGCCATGGAACTTGGTGATGTCGAGGGCGCAATGAGCAGCCTTTCAATAGCGGTAAGCGGTATTCTCACTGTTGTAGGTGCAAGTATTTTTGCGCATTTTATGTAGATTGGAGCGGAAATGGCAGAGTATGATGTTGCAATTGAATATATATTCGGATTGATGAAGGACGGTACGCTCAAAGTCGGAGATAAACTTCCAACGGAGAGAGCGATAGCGGCAGAACTTGGGATAGGCCGTAATAAAGCAAGAGAGGCCTTGAGCATACTCAGCGGTATGGGAATGATCGAGAGCAGACAGGGCTCAGGTAACTTCGTGTCAGGCAATGCCTCAGGTGCTATCAAGAATATGATCATCATGATGATGGCACTTAATACGATATCCAGGCAGGAAGTATGCAAATTCCGCCGGGATATGGAAAAAGCAGTATGCAGCAGCCTTATATCCAACCCTCCTTCTGAAGAGATAAAAAACAGGATTAAAGACACACTTCGGGCTATGGACGGCCTTTCTGGTGAAGAGCTCGCAAAGGCGGACCATGATTTCCACAATGCACTGGTAAAGGCGACCGGGAATAAATTATGGGAGGTCATGATGGATGCCGTGGCTGATCTTTACAGCGAATGGATCGATTATGTAATCCAGAAAATAGATGTTAAGAATCGCGCAAAACTTATGCAAAGCCATAAGGATATTTTTAACAATATCATAGAGGATAAGCCTCGTAAGGCAATGCAGGCAATTGAGAAACATTATGAACTCATAGAAGAACTTCTTAAATAGAAAATAATAATGCCCTGGAAATTTATAATATGTAATTGGAGATAGAATGTGGAAAAAATTTTGTTAATTAATGTAAATGATACGGACATTAAAAAAGTAAGCGATGTTTTTGTTAGATTGAGAATAAGAACTGATATAGTTAAACCTGAATTTTATGGATGCACACTGGGGGAACTTGCGTCGGGAAACGCATCAGCGAAGCCGGCCGGAGCGTCATTTGGAGAGAGTATTGTCGTTATGTGCGGACTCAGGGATAAAAGACTGGATAAGGCACTGTTTGAATTGAGGCACAGCGGCGCTAATGTGGATTACAAAGCGGTGCTTACACCGACCAATGCGGACTGGGGACTTGAGAGGCTGGTCAGGGAACTTAGAAGGGAAAAGCTTATGATGCGTTGACGGCGCCAAACCAGCCGGGTTAGCCGGAGAGCTTCCCGACGTGGCGCTATGTGCTGCTGGAAGAATAAATCTGCGATATATGATACGATACATTCACACTTTTTAGGATAAAATCAGTAATCTGGTGATAATATCTTGCTATATGTGATACTATAATGTGATAATATATAAAATCAAGTATGCTAAAAGATATGTTGAATCTAATATATTACAATATAAAACATGCCAAATTGACACCAAATGCCAAAAAAATCGCAAAAAAGTGTGAATTAGTGAATTTTAAATTTAAAATAGTATCAATCAAGATAATGAAAAAACCTCAAGTACATTACACTGGGACTGAAACTATTAAATATGATACAGACACCCCGAAACCGGTGCATCAAGTGGCGCCAAACCAGCCAGGTTAGCGTACGCTGCATCTCGCTGTCGGCTGTCGCCGACTAATCAGCCAATAATAAATGCTCCGGAAAATAAACTTTCCGGAGCCAGTGTATCAAGTGGCGCCAAACCAGCTCGATTCCGCGTACGCTACATCTCGCTGTCGGCTGTCGCCGACTAATCAGCCAATAATAAATGCTCCGGAAAATAAACTTTCCGGAGCCAGTGTATCAAGTGGCGCCAAACCAGCTCGATTCCGCGTACGCTACATCTCGCTGTCGGCTGTCGCCGACTAATCAGCCAATAATAAATGCTCCGGAAAATAAACTTTCCGGAGCATTATTATCGTCTGATTGATTTGGCTTGTAGCTTATCCAAAGTATCTCTTTAACAGGCCTTCGAAAGCTTTTCCGTGGCGGGCTTCGTCTCTTGCCATTTCGTGAACTGTGTCATGGATTGCGTCGAGATTAGCTGCTTTGGCACGTTTTGCAAGGTCTGTCTTGCCTGCTGTTGCGCCGTGCTCAGCTTCAACTCTGAGTTCGAGGTTCTTCTTTGTGCTGTCTGTTACAACTTCTCCGAGAAGTTCTGCAAACTTAGCTGCGTGTTCAGCCTCTTCAAAAGCAGCTTTCTCATAGTACATTCCGATTTCCGGATATCCTTCTCTGTGGGCAACTCTTGCCATTGCAAGGTACATACCTACTTCTGAGCACTCTCCGTTAAAGTTAGCGCGGAGGTCTGCCATAATATCCTCTGAAACGCCCTGTGCAACACCAACAACATGTTCTGCCGCCCATGTTCTGTCGTCATCCTGCTTGATGAACTTGTCTGCCCCTACACCACATACAGGGCACTTCTCAGGAGCTGCCTCTCCTTCATAAACATAACCGCATACGCTGCATACAAATTTTGCCATAATATAAAATCTCCTTTAAAATATTTATTTTATTGAGTTGTAAACAAAATAGTAATGATTACTGTTTAATAATAGCAATGATTACTGTTTTTGTCAATAACTTTTTAAAATTATTTATTTACAGTTTGCACATTTTCCGTAAAAAAATGTAGCATGACCTGTAATTATGCCGTCAAACCCGGCGCCGGCTTTTTCAAGAATGTCATCCGGAACAGGGTAATCCAGGTCAATTACCGCTCCGCATGATTCACATATAAAATGATTGTGCGGCCTGACATTGCCATCAAAATGATCAAAACCGTCCTTTCCCGGAAGTTTAATTGCTTCGCCGAGGTCAACAAGAAGGGAAAGATTTCGGTAAACCGTTCCCAGACTGATGTTGGGGAAATGTTCTCTCAGGTTATTGTAAACCGTCTCGGCTGTGGGGTGATCCTTGCGCGACATAAGAAATTCACGCACGGCTTCACGCTGCCTGCTGTATTTCATAGCTGTTGATGCCATATTGTTCTCCTTGATATTAGTAATCATTATCAATATACATTCAATTGATTTATGTGTCAAGTGAGAGTATAATAATTTTTATGAAAAATATATGGAAAATTATAATGGCAGCGGCGGTATTCATATCAATATGCGGATGCAGCCGGGTAACTCCGTCTTCAACTAAATATATTGCGCAGGGATATGCACTTAATACATATGTGAAAGTCACGCTTTATGGCAGCGGAAGTGATGAAATCGCCGGCAGGGCAGTGGATATGTGCTCGGAATATGAGCGGATTTTTTCCCGCACGGACGAGGATTCCATGTTATACAGGCTTAATAATGCGGGAAGCCTTACGCGTAAAGAGGCAGCTGATGATAAAGGGTTTGATGAACTGACCGCACTTGTGCGCTCCGGCATTGAATACGGAAAGCTTACTGATGGAGCACTTGATATAACAATAGAACCTGTTTCTTCATTGTGGAAGTTCGGAACTGATGAAGCGGCATTGCCGGATGCCGGGCAGATAGCAGATGCATTGACCAAAGTGGATTATTCCAAAGTCGAGGTTACTGACGATTTCATAGAACTTAACGGATGCAGGCTGGATCTGGGTGCTACCGCCAAGGGATATATTGCAGGAAAAATATGTGATTATCTTAAGAAAGAAGACGTAACAGGTGCGATAGTGGACCTGGGCGGCAATATATCATGTATCGGGACGAAGGCGGACGGCACAGGATTTACGGTAGGAATCAAGAAACCGTTTGATGAAGAAGGACAGATGTCGCTCGCGCTGGACCTGAGTGATATGAATATAGTTACATCCGGCGTGTATGAGCGGTATTTTTATGATAATGATAAATTATATCATCATATATTGAACCCGGCGACCGGATATCCGTGTGAGAACGGTCTGCTCTCAGTGACCGTGATTTCTGCGGATGCCGCACAATGCGATGCGTTGTCAACAGGATGTTTTGTCCTTGGAATGGATAAGGCAAAAGAACTCGTAGAAGGGCTTGATAGCGTATATGCAGTTTTTATAGATGATAACTATGATGTGTATTACACAAAAGGGACAGAACGCTTTATAAAGGAGTAGTGAAATGGAAGATAATATTAAAGAACAGATACTGACATGTCTTGATATGGCGGATGAAATTGAACGAAGCGGCGTTATTAAAGACAGGATCAACACTGGTTTCAGGGAGAATCTGCGATATGAAATGCTCAAATTTCTGGCATATCTGTCCACGGCTGACGGGATTTTTACGCAGACAGAGGCTGATTTTGTGAAGGAAGCAACGGGATTTGACGCTACGGAAGGAATGTTGAAAGCGATAATAGGCAGCGAACATCTTATGGCAGCGGAATACCTTGAGAAGCCGCCTTTTGCCCTTAAATGCTGTGTGCTTGCCGATGCCGGAGAGCGCACGAAGGAACATAAAAGATGTGCGGTTACTTATATAAATACTTTCCGTAATATGGGTCAGTCATATATCGCATGCAATGATGTTACTTCCGATGAAGAGATAAGAAGGCTTACGGCATATGTCGGAATGATGGAAAAATTCGCCAGAGAATACGGACTTCTTGCACCGAAGGGAAGCATTAAGGAAACTGAAGTTAAGAAAAAAACCGTTGACGAAGCCCTTGAAGAATTAAACAGCCTTACGGGGCTGGATGCGGTCAAGCAGGACGTTAACAGCCTTGTAAACCTTATGCAGGTGCAGAAAATACGTGAGGAACGCGGGATGAAACAGCCGTCTGTTTCCAAACATCTTGTTTTTGCGGGTAATCCGGGAACCGGTAAAACAACGGTTGCAAGGCTTCTTGCCGGTATATATTATTCGCTGGGAGTCCTTTCAAAAGGGCATCTTGTTGAAGTAGACCGGTCAGGACTGGTAAGCGGATATATAGGCCAGACGGCGACTAAGGTTATGGATGCGGTTAACTCAGCGATGGGTGGTATCCTTTTTATAGATGAGGCATATACACTTACAGCCGGTAAGAAGGAGGGCGATTTCGGACAGGAAGCGGTGGACACGCTCCTCAAGGCAATGGAAGATAACAGGGATAATCTGGTGGTTATCGTTGCGGGGTATACGGATTTGATGGAAGAGTTTCTCGATTCCAATCCGGGACTGCGTTCCAGATTCAACAAATATATACTTTTTGAGGATTATACGCCGAAACAGCTGCTTGATATTACCAAAAGCATGGCTGCGAAGCAGGATTATGTGCTGTCGGAAGAGGCTAAGTTAAAGACACTTAATTATTTTGAAACAAGGTGTGCCAATAAGCCGGAGAATTTTGCAAATGCCAGGGAAGCGAGAAATTATCTTGAACACGCCATGGCAAAGCAGGCCGGCCGGATTGTTGCCATGAAAAAGGATAGTAAAGATATCGACAAAGATACACTTATGACTATTGAAGCAGAGGATTTAGAGGCGTAAGGCAGGGAATGCGTTTGGTTTGATTTTTTAGGCAATGTATGTTAATATTGTAGATAACCTAAATATTTGGAGGACTAATTTCAATGAAGAAAAGATTAATGGCAGCCGGACTTGTTGTACTTATGGCAGCGACAGCTTTTACCGGATGCAGTAAGGTTAAGAAAATCGACGATTCAACGGAGGCGACAACAGCTGAGGCTGAGACAATGGCACGTGTTGATGTTGACGTAGATATACCTGATTTCAGCAGCTATGTGACACTCGGTGATTATACCGGAATCGATATTGATGTGGACAGCGCCGAAGTTACAGACAAACAGTTAGAACAGGCTAAGCAGAATGTGATCAAGAACAAGACCACACAGGAACATGTTACGGACCGCAAGGTACAGGATAAGGATAAGATTCATCTTCAATATACCGGTTATCTGGATGACAAGGCATTTGAAGGTGGAAGCACCGGTAAGGACGGAACCGATTATACTATCGGAGGTAATTACATTCCTACACTTAACGACCAGCTTATAGGGCTTGAGTGCGGCAAGGAGTATTCACTTAATTGTAAATTCCCGGACAATTACGGCAAAGAGGAATTAAACGGCAAAGATGTAGTATTTAAAGTTACTGTAGATTATATTTATGGTGATGATATTGTGCCGGAATGGAATGATGATTTTATCAATACGATAACAGAAGGCAAATATACTACAACGGCAGATTACGAAGCGTATATGAAGGAATCTCTTAAGTCAAGCAATGAAAGCAAGCAGAACGAATCATACCGCGCAGCTTTGTGGGCAAAGATTATTGATAATACCAAGATAAGTGAATATCCTCAGGATAAGCATGATGAGGTATATAACCAGTTTTATGAATATATGGTAAACAGCTATAAGAGCATGGCTTCAAAGTATTCTATGAAGTATGAAGACGTACTTAAGGCATATGGTATCACGGAAGATGATATTAAGAAAACTTGTGAAGAACAGGCGAAGTCACAGCTCGAATATTGTATGGTAGCATATGAGATAGCATCAAAGGAGGACATTGAACTTTCTGATGATGAGTATAACGAGATGGCTGAGAAATACGCCAAGTATGTGGGATACAGCTCAATTGCTGATATGCAGAAGGCAATGTCACAGCAGTACCTTTATGACAGTTTCCTCATAAGCAAGGTAAGTGATTATCTCAGTGATAAGAACAATATGGTAGTTAAGGATGCTACCGAGGCTACAACAGCAGCAGAATAACCTGAACAAGGGGGCGATGGGTTGGATACAATCAGAGAAGAATTAGAAATTTACAGAACAGTTGCATCCATGACAGGAGCGATTTTGTACAGATACGAAATTGCTTCTGACAGCATGAAATTTATTTTTAGTCGTGCCGAAGCGTTAAGATATGGCTCGACCATTAATAATTATGTTCAGATGTTGTACAGACAGAGAGATACCGGCACGGGGAGCGAAATCAATGTGGATGACCTTATACAGGGACTTAAGAACCCGGAGAAGGGATATTTTGAGTGTAAGGCGAGACTGAGTAATTTCGCTGGTTTTGCCAAGTGGTATGATGTAATAGGGAAGACAACATATGATGACAATAATGAGCCGCAATACATAATCGGCAGAATATCCGAGGTGGCTGATGCCGGGTACGGCGTACAGACCGATAATACGGACAATGAGGATTATGATAAGTTTACGGGACTTCTGGGTAAGGCCGGAATTATACGCAGACTTAATGAAATGTGTATGTCCGGAAATGGAGCGGAAGCGGCATTTGCGGAATTTAAGGTAGAAGGTATAGAGACATATATCAGTGGCGACAGCATGACAATCAGTATCGCAGAATGTTTCAAACGCATATTTCCTTATAATGCATATGTCGGTTGTGCATCGCAGAATGAATTTTATGTAATATATAATGGCGACAGGATTAATAATGAACTGGCTATTGCATTTGCGAGACTCAAATCCGAAATACAGGGAATCATAGGAACGGCGGCATATGCGCCGGAACTTGACTGCGGTGTATATATAGGAAGTTTCCAAAAAGGCCAGGAATTTGACATAATGGAAAAGGCACATATGTCATTGCTGAAGGCCAAATACCACCATCCGGGAACACTTGTTGTGTACTCCGATGAGATAGAAATGGAATTTGATGAATCTAAGAGAAAGCTGGAAGATGTTGAATTTGACCATAATCTGGTTGAGAGTGCATTAAGCATTATGTCCGGAAGCGGAGAAATAGGCGAAGCAATCAGCCTGATTTTTACCCAGATAGGCGAAAAATACGGTATCGACAGGATAGCGGTGCATGAACTTGATGCCAAGAATAAGAGTGTTAAAGTAACATACAGCTGGGTTTCACCGAAATGCCCGGATGTGGAATGCAGAATCCATAATGTTCATCTTGTCGGATATGATGACCTTGAGAAAATATATGAACAGCGCAAGATTATTATAGTTTCAGATACCAAGAACCTTGAGACTCATAAATTCTTTGCCAAGATACAGGCGACGGGACTTAAGTCATATGTGCAATGTGTTTTTACGGGAAAACACCATAGCAGCGGCTGCATAAGTTTTGAGTGTTTTGGCAGCAGACATAACTGGAACGATACTGAGATTAAGACATTTAAGCTTATTTCCCAGCTCGTGTCTTCATTTTTGCTCAATATAAGGGAATACGAGGAAATCCTTCTCGAACGTGACAGCAATGAAGGCCGGGATGCGCTTACGGGACTTTTGAAACAAGAAGTTTTTATTAAGGAAGCGGCCAAATATATCAAATGTTGTAAAGATGAGAAGCTTGCTGTGGTATATACCGGCATGAAGAATTTTATGTCAGTTAATTCAAGATTCGGATATGCCGCCGGTGATAATGTCCTGAAGGAATACACGAAGGTACTAAAGGAAGATGAACGTTTCATAATGGGATGCAGGGTTAATGCCGACAATGTAATAATACTTGCAAAAATATTTGACAGACGCGGCAACAGACTTTCGGCAGCACTTATCAACAGGTTAAATGACGTTTTCGCAGATGGATGCGAGCAGTTATGCCCGGGATTGGATGTATCGATAACGGCCGGAATGGCAATCATTGATGATGTGTCAGAACCGGTAGAACATTACATTGATAAGGCATTATCGGCAAGGGGAAGAGCTGTCAACGGAGGTCTTGACGGAGTTATCGCGGATTAACGGCTTGACGTACGCCACAGAATATAATATTATGATAGGGTTCCGTCAGGAAATGACGGAAAAGTGTTGCATCCCGAGTTATGCGGGAGCGATAACGGAAAGGAATAAAATGAATATCAACAAGAAAACTATCAGCATGGTTATAGTCGCTGCACTTGCGGCATTGCTCATTATCATGACAGTGACCCCAATCGGCTATATACCAATCGGACCACTTGCAATAACCGTTAACATGATACCGGTTGCAATCGGGGCAGTAATACTCGGACCTTCGGGAGGAGCAGCCTTGGGATTGGTGTTTGGCCTTACTGCATTTGCCAACGCAGCAAATGTGCTTGGAACACCAAGCATTGTAGGAACAACTCTCTTTAGCGTTAGTCCGTTCCTTACGGCTGTTGTATGTATCGTACCGAGAGTCCTTGAGGGAATCTTTGCGGGACTTATATGCAAGGCATTGAACCGCACACCGGTTCCGAAGGCTGCTAATTATGCCATTACCGGTTTTGCAACAGCATTTTTAAACACACTGTTATTTATGGGAACGCTGATTATCTGCTTTACACCGACCCTCAGAGCTAACAACTGGTGGGTAGAAGGCCAGAATGTATTCGCATTTGTTGGAGCTTTTGTAGGAATCAATGCTGTATTGGAATTTGCTTTTTCGACGGTAATTACTTCGGCAGTCGGATTCGGACTTTATAAGGCCGGACTTGTAATGGTTAATGCCAAGAAAAAGACTGCATAAGACAGATAAACTGTCTGAGGAGACGAAATGCTGCTTGCAATAGATATGGGAAATACCAACATAGTAATCAGCTGCATAGATGGCAGAAACATTGCTTTTGTTGAAAGAATAAGTACAGATATATCAAGAACGGAACTTGAATATGCCATAAGTTTTAAGATGGTATTCGAGCTTCACGGGATTGACCCGGATTCAATTGACGGAGCAATCCTTTCATCTGTCGTGCCGCCGCTTACGAATGTAATAAGCCATGCGGTCGAGAAAATTACCGGGAATAAGCCGATGATCGTCGGCCCCGGCATTAAAACAGGACTTAATATTCATATGGATGACCCGGGAAGCGTCGGATCTGATTTGATAGTTGGCGCAGTTGCGGCAATAGAACGTTACGGCGCGCCTGTTACCATAATAGATCTGGGCACAGCTACTACAATAGCGGTTATAGACCGCAAAGGAAGTTACGCCGGAGGAATCATTATCCCGGGAGTGCGGGCATCGCTTGAGGCATTGGCGTCATCCACGTCGCAGCTGCCTAAGATTGGCCTTGATATACCGAAACATGTCATCGGCAAGAATACCGTCGACAGCATGAAGAGCGGAATTGTTCTCGGAAATGCGGCCATGATAGACGGTATGATTGACAGAATACATGAAGAACTGGGATATGAGACGAATGTGGTCGCTGCAGGCGGAATAGCAAGATTGATAATTCCTGCGTGCAAACACACAATTCTTATCGATGATGAACTGCTTCTGCACGGATTAGGCATAGTTTACCATAAGAATCATTGAGAAATGGGATAAAAATAGCTAATTGTGCCAAATATCCTTGACAAATCGGCATAAAACCATTATAAATAGTTTGTGGGTAATACGGACGGAGTATAATCGATATTATCGGATCTGTTTTACACGAATTATAATTTTGGTATTAGGAGGAATTAATACATGAACAAGACAGAATTAGTTGCAGCAATTGCAGAGAAAACAGAACTTTCTAAGAAAGATGCAGAGAAGGCTCTTAAGGCTTTCACGGATGTAGTAGCAGAGGAGTTAAAGAAAGGTGAGAAGATCCAGTTAGTTGGATTCGGTACTTTTGAAGTAGCTGAGAGACCTGCAAGAACAGGACGTAATCCAATGACAGGAAAGACTATCGAAATTGCAGCATCTAAGTCTCCTAAATTCAAAGCTGGTAAGGCATTAAAGGACAGCCTTAACTAATCAGAATATTAGAGATTATTAATGATTGACGCCTCAATATCTATTGGGGCGTTTTTGTGATTATATATTAAAGGAGTTTATGATGAGACTTGATAAATATCTTAAAGTATCCAGACTTATAAAGAGACGTACAGTTGCCAATGAGGCATGTGATGCCGGAAGAGTGCAGATTAACGGAAAGACTGCCAAAGCATCTGTCGACGTTAAAGTAGGTGATGTCATAGAGATTCAGTTCGGTACTAAGAATGTTAAAGTTGAAGTTACGGATATAGTTGAGACGACCAAGAAGGACGAAGCCAAAGACCTGTTCAGATATATTTAAGTCATAAGCACAGCGCCGCGCGCATATATTATACTAAATATGCCGAAAGGAATGACGCAGCTATGGATGATAAGAATCCTGCCGGAAACCACAGGGCAGCTTTTTCAGACAGAAGAAGCGGATGTGTTACCGGAGTTAAAGATGTGATTTCGTTTGACTTAAAGACAATTGTTCTTGAGACGGTCTGCGGAATGATGGTAATCAAAGGACATGACCTGCATGTGAACAGGCTTTCGGTCGATAAGGGCGAGCTTGATATATCGGGTACAATAGATGGGATTAATTATTCCGATGTGAATTCATATGCCAAGAAAAGCGAATCGTTATTATCCAGACTGTTTAAATAATTGGCGGAATTTATAGTTGAGGAATTATATGTTTTTCTGGTAATGATTGCAATAGGCGCTGCCATGTCGGCAACTTATGATGTGCTGCGGATAATAAGGCGCGCGGTAAGACACAGTGTGGCCGTTACGTCATGCGAAGATGTCCTGTACTGGATCATATGGGCATTTTCGGCATACCGGATATTCCTGTTCATTAACGATGGCTGTTTCCGGGTCTATATGATTGCCGGCATACTGATTGGTGCGCTGGCTTATTATATGATTGCCGGCCGCTTTATTGTTCCTTTCATGGGCGGAATAATAAGGAAAATTAAGGAAATTGTCATAAAAGTATTGAAAAACATAATAGAATCGTATAAAATTAGACTAATATCTAAAAAGAGCGAAACCAATGGAATCAGGGGTGGTCACATTGAGAAGAAACAGAGCAGACCGGAGAAATAAGCCGTCTAATAAATTAGTCGGTCTCGCAGTGGTCGTTATCGTAATAGCACTCGTTCTCTTTTTTAATTCACGGAGCAAAGAAATACAGGCCCGTAATGCAGAGGACGCAGCCAGAATAGAAGAACTTGAGAGCAATATAGAGGCAGAAAGCAGACGTGCCGAAGACCTTGAAGAGTACAGTAAGTACGTCAACACGAAACAGTTTGTGGAAGAGGCAGCCAGGGATAAGCTCGGGTTAGTATATCCTGATGAGAAAGTATTGAAGGATCAGGATAAGTAATTTCTGTATGATATATCGGGAACCGGAATATACCGGTTCCTTTTTTGATTGCCAGGATTGTGATATATATGTCGAAAAAAAATTGACACATCCACCATGGTTTGACAAATTTTGCACATTAATCAAATTATAATGAGATACTGCTTATACCGGAAAACGAAAGGGGCTGGGAGGATGGAGCATATAACATATTCACAGATGCGCATACTTGAGACAGCGCAGAGTTTCAGACAGCTTAATAATATATACGGAGAAGCCGGAAATGCAGATGATGTGGTCGGAACACAGCTGGCGGAGACGGCGAGGCTTCTTGAAGAAGCGGCCGGGGTAGGAATGCGTGCATACACGGCAGATTCCCGGACGGACAGGATTATAAGAAAATCACTGGCAGAAATCGGAGTGCGCATAGAATCGGTTATGCTATATGAGATGGAGGACGGAAAAGAAGTGCTGTCTGTCATGGCGCGCAGCAGGCATAACAGAAGCATACATGCCGGAGAGATAACAGAATGCATGTCCAGGGCATTGGGGCGCAGCCTTGTCCTTTCGAGGGGAAGCCATAGGGTTATAACGGGACAGACCGGCGAATTTGTTTTTGAAGAAGCACCGCATTACCATACGCTTTTCGGGGCGGCATCACACAGCAAGAATGCAGGTGTGGTGTCCGGAGACAGTTACACATATATGAGTGATCTATCCGGAAATACATATATGGCCCTTGCGGACGGGATGGGAACAGGTACGCTTGCCAATGCTGCCAGCAGCAGTGTTATGGAACTTTTTGAGCAATTTGCCCAGACCGGGTTTGGAGATGTAAACGCGGTACGCCTTATTAATCTTGCTTTTGCTTCCCATGGGGACGATACTCCGGTCACTATAGACTGCGTCAGAGCCAATCTGGTAAGCGGCGTATGCCGTCTGGTTAAGATGGGAGCGGCATCGACCTTTATAAAGAACACGGACGGAGTACGCATAATCAAACCTTCTTCCCTTCCGGCGGGCGTGCTTGAAGATGCCAGACCGGATGTAAGCGAATTTAATCTGGGCGAATGGCAGTACATATATATGTTCAGTGACGGCGTAGCTGATGCACTTCCGTTCTATGACAAAGAAGGACGGCTGGCCGGGATGATAGATGCGATTCCATGCGGCAATCCTCAGATTATGGCGGACAGCCTTATGGAAGATGTTATGTTTTATCTTGACGGAAATTGCAAGGATGATATGACAATACTTGTGATGGGCGTGTGGAAAAGTAAAGCTTGACTTATTTTGTAAAAGTGGATTAAACTTAAAGATATTATTAAAATGGCGGGCATAATTTCAGGATATGTATGATAAAATAGTCAGATATATAGCTAAAAACAGAATGTTTGATGGGAAGAGCGGTGTGGTTGCAGGTTTGTCGGGAGGCGCCGATTCGGTCTGTCTTTTTCTGGTGCTGCGAAGATATTGTTCAGAGCATGAAATTGCTCTTGAAGCGGTGCATGTACATCATGGTATCAGGGGTGAAGAAGCTGACCGTGATATGAATTACTGTAAGGAACTATGCAAGGAGTATAACGTCCCGGTGGCTGTGTATGAATATGATGTTCCCGGATATGCTGCCGGACGCGGAATCGGAAGTGAAGAAGCGGGAAGAATATTAAGATATCAGGCTTTTGAACAGGAAAGACTTAAGATGGGTGCGGATGCTGTTATTGCGGTGGCGCACCATATGAACGACCTTGCCGAGACGGTTCTGTTTAACATATGCCGCGGCAGCGGGATTAAGGGAGTGGGCGGAATACTGCCTGTGCGTGGGAACATTATAAGACCATTGCTGTGCTGTGAAAGGAATGAAATAGAGAAATTTCTGCTGGATAATAATATCAGATATTGCACTGACAGCACTAACAGCGGAACGGATTATACACGCAACAGAATAAGAAATGAAGTCATACCATATCTGCAGCGGAATATTAATCCGCAGACGGTTGCCAACATTGCGGCACTTGCGGAAAATGCTGCATCTGCGGAAGAATATCTTGCAAAACAGACAGCAGAATATATGGCCGGCATGGTGACGGATTGTGATGGGGGCTGCCTGATAAGGTCTGCCGGGGAAACAGATGAATATATGCTTGGACGCATAATAAGAAATGTAATAGGAAAACTGCTCGGCTCACTCAAGGATATCGGAGAAACCCATGTGAACGGTGTATTAGACCTTCAAAGAGGCAGGAGCGGAAGACGATTTGATATTTCAAAGGGATTATATGCCGTTAAAAATACCGATGGCATATATATCGGGTTTGATGATGCCGGCAGTTTTGGAACAGGAAACGAACCGGTTTATGTTGAACCGCCGTGCATGGGTATAACATATAACGGACTGACTTTTGATTTTGATATCGCACCGGTCGATAAAATACAAAAAATATCAAATGAACTGTATACGAAATGCTTTGATTATGATAAAATAAAGATTGGCTTGTGCCTCAGAGGAAGAATGCCCGGCGACAGACTGGTTATTGATGATGCCGGACATCATAAAAGCCTGAAACAATATTTTATAGATGCCGGAATTCCGGCAAGGAAGAGAAGCAGCATCTGCCTGCTGGCTGACAAAAATGACATAGTCTGGGTTGTCGGCGGACGGATAAGCGCAGAATATAAGATTACGGAAGATACGGTTAATGTACTGACGGTAAGATGTGGAGGAACTGAACATGCAGAGAATTGAAGTACTGTTTACGGAAGAAGAGGTAAATAGGAGAATAGCACAGATAGGTGCACAGATAAGTAAAGACTATGAAGGAAAGAGCATTCATATGATATGTGTCCTTAAAGGCGGAGCACCATTCATGTGTGAACTTGCCAAGAGAATAACATGCGATGTATCGCTTGATTTTATGTCCGTGTCAAGCTATGGCGGTGATACTAAGTCAAGCGGAATAGTTAAGATAGTTAAAGACCTTGATGAGCCGCTTGAAGATAAGGACGTACTTATCGTAGAAGATATTATTGATTCGGGCAGGACATTAAGCCACCTTCTCGAAATCTTCAGAAAGAGAAATCCTAAGAGCATAAAATTATGCACACTTCTTGATAAGCCGGACAGACGTGTTGTTGATGATGTAAATGTTGATTATGTCGGATTTCAGATACCGGACGAGTTCGTTGTAGGATACGGACTTGACTATGACCAGAAATACAGAAATCTTCCATACATTGGTGTGGTTAAATTTGACTAGGGAGGATAAGCAGACTTGGAAACCAGAAAAACACGAGGCGTCGGATTTATATTCTATATAATTCTTATCGCAATTATATTTGTAGTAGTATTTGCCATAAGGCAGAACGGTAAAAATGCTGTTAATTATACCTATGAAGGTTTTATAAATGACCTTGCGGATGGTAAAGTCAAAGATGTCACGATAAGCCAGAACCAGGAGATTCCGACAGGAAAGATAACAGTAAAGCTTTCTGATGACAGCAAGAAAAATGCATATGTTAATGATGTCGAAGCGGTCGAGGCGGCTATTATGGCATATAACAAAACAGCCAAAGACGACGCAGTTGTAACCTATAAACAGGGCGATGTACAGCGCGACAGCGTATTTCTCACGACAATACTGCCGTTTATAATTGTTGCGGCGGTTATCATATTCATATTTGTATTTATGAACAGACAGGCAGCGGCCGGCGGAGGCAGTAATTCCAAAATGATGAATTTCGGCAAGAGCCGTGCCAAAATGATGGATCCGAGAGCAGTCAAAGTTACATTCAAACAGGTTGCCGGATTGAGTGAAGAAAAGGAAGAACTTGAAGAGATAGTTGACTTCCTTAAGAATCCCAAAAAATATACCGATCTTGGTGCCAGAATCCCTAAGGGAGTAATTCTTGTAGGCCCTCCGGGAACAGGTAAGACACTCCTTGCGAAGGCAGTTGCAGGCGAAGCCGGCGTACCGTTTTTCAGCATTTCCGGTTCTGATTTCGTGGAAATGTTTGTCGGTGTCGGTGCGTCCAGAGTAAGAGATTTGTTTGAAGAAGCAAAGAAAAACTCACCTTGTATAGTATTTATTGATGAAATTGATGCGGTTGCAAGGCGCAGAGGAACCGGAATGGGCGGCGGACATGACGAGAGAGAGCAGACACTTAACCAGATGCTCGTCGAGATGGACGGATTTGGTGTGAATGCCGGCATAATCGTAATGGCGGCTACCAACAGAGTTGATATCCTTGACCCTGCTATTTTAAGACCGGGCCGTTTTGACCGTAAGGTCGTTGTCGGAAGACCTGATGTTAAGGGAAGAGAAGAAATTCTTAATGTACATGTCAAAGGCAAACCGATTGGCGATGATGTTGATCTTAAGACGATTGCACAGACCACTGCCGGATTCACCGGTGCAGATCTTGAAAACCTCATGAATGAAGCTGCGATACTTGCAGCCAAGAAAAATGAGGCATATATTACACAAGCTGATATTGACAAGTCGTTTGTCAAAGTCGGAATCGGCGCAGAGAAGAAAAGTAAAGTCATTTCCGACAAGGAAAAGAAAATTACGGCCTACCATGAAGCCGGACATGCGATACTCTTCCATGTTCTGCCGGATGTGGGACCTGTCCATACAATATCGATCATTCCTACCGGCACAGGCGCTGCAGGATATACAATGCCGCTTCCGGAGAAAGATGAAATGTTCAATACCAAGGGTAAAATGTTGCAGGAAATTGTTGTCGGACTTGGCGGCCGTGTTGCCGAGGAGCTTATATTTGATGATGTGACAACGGGCGCATCACAGGATATCAAGCAGGCTACAGCTCTTGCAAGAGCGATGGTGACCAAATACGGATTTTCGGATAAAGTCGGACTTGTAAATTACGGAAGCGATGAAGATGAGGTGTTCATCGGACGCGATCTTGCACATACACGTTCATACGGCGAAAATGTTGCAACCGTTATTGACGAAGAAGTCAAGGGCATAATAGATGAGTGCTATGCCAAGGCCAGAAAGATTATCAATGACAACAGGGATGTCCTTGATGCCTGTGCGAAACTTCTTCTTGACAAAGAAAAAGTTACAAGAGAAGAGTTTGAAGCTCTTTTTGATAAGCCGGAGATATTAATCTAGTGTACAAAATGCACAAAAACAAATTTTAAATTTGTGCAAGTTTGTGCACACTTATATGGGGCCTGTTGCTATACTTACACTGTAACCCCCCAATACATTATATATAGTTTTACTACACCCCATAAGAAACGAAATACCTTCTCCAAAGAGGACAGCCGTCGGAAGCTGTCCTCTTTACTTTATATAGAAAAGCAGGAGGAAGTCCTGCTTGCAAGAAATGCCGTCAGGCGGTATAATAGTATAAATTGGTGTTTTACGGAGCTGGATAGGAATAATGGAAATCAGAAAGAATTTTGACGACATGCCGTCGTTTGAGAAAAACTGGATATATCTGTCTAATATGAGACCGGTCCTTAATTCAAGGGGACTTTTTCATGATACGACAGAGCAATTTGTTACACCGTGCGAGCCGGATAAGAATTCGGATATTGAATTAAGGTTCCGCACGCTTAAGTATAATGTGGAAACGGTTAATGTTGTTGTTAACGGTTCGCTCTGTCATATGGAGAAGACACATTGCGATAAAAGATTCGATTATTATACAGCGACCGTTCATATCGGAGAAGAACCGGTTAATTATTATTTCGAGGTACGTTCCGGTAAGACGACGGTATTTTATACACAGCTGGGAGCACATACAGATCTGAACCAGTATTATAACTTTGTGATATATCCGGGATTCAAGACACCTGAATGGATGAGAGGAGCCGTTATATATCAGATATACACGGACAGATTTTTTAACGGTGATACATCCAATGATGTTGTTGACCGTGAATATTCTTATATCGGAGATTATGTCAATCATGTAACCAATTGGAACAAATATCCTGCAACGATGGGTGTCAGGGAATTTTACGGCGGAGATCTTGAAGGCGTTATGCAGAAGCTTGATTATCTTGCCGGACTCGGAATACAGTGTATATATTTTAATCCGCTTTTTGTATCGCCGTCCAATCACAAATACGATATTCAGGATTACGACCATATAGATCCGCATTTCGGAAGAATCGTTGATGACGGAGGCGAAGCACTGCCTGAAGGTGTGTATGATAATGTGCAGGCATCACGGTATATTAAGAGAGTGACCAGCATTGCCAACCTTGAAGCCAGCAACCGGCTTTTTGCACAGCTCGTGGATGAGGCACACAAACGCGGGATAAGAGTAATCATAGACGGAGTGTTTAACCATTGCGGTTCATTCAATAAGTGGCTTGACAAGGAACGCATTTATGAAGGAAGCTCGGACTTTGAGAAGGGCGCATATGTGTCAGCTGACAGCCCGTACAGGGATTTCTTCCAGTTTAACGATCCGAACAGATGGCCATATAATAATACTTACAACGGATGGTGGGGACATGACACCCTCCCTAAACTTAATTACGAAGGCTCAGAGAAGCTTGAACAATATATTCTCGATATAGGACGTAAATGGGTATCCCCGCCGTATAATGTGGACGGATGGAGACTTGATGTGGCAGCGGATTTGGGATTCAGCGAGGAATATAATCATCGTTTCTGGAAAAAATTCAGAAGCGCGGTTAAGGAAGCCAATCCGGATGCGGTAATTCTTGCCGAACATTACGGCGATTGTAATTCCTGGCTCCACGGCGACGAGTGGGATACGATCATGAATTACGATGCATTTATGGAACCGATAACATGGTTTCTCACGGGAATGGAGAAACACAGTGATTCATACGATGGCAATAAGGTCGGCAATCCGTCATATTTTTTTGATGCGGCCAGACATAATATGTCCAGAATGGGCGGCTCTCCGGTGAGAATTTCCATGAATGAACTCTCCAATCACGATCATTCGAGATTCCTTACGAGGACCAACAGGACTGTCGGACGAACGGAATCGAGAGGACCGAAGGCTGCTGAAGAGAATGTTAATAAGGCAGTATTTATGGAGGCTGTAATCGTACAGATGTCATGGCCCGGAGCACCTACGGTATATTACGGAGATGAAGCGGGCGTGTGCGGATGGACAGATCCGGACAACAGACGTACTTATCCGTGGGGCAATGAAGATATGCAGCTTGTTGATTTCCATAGGGATGTCATCAGGATTCACAGGAACAGTAAAGCCCTTATGACAGGTTCATACAAGAAACTTTACGGAGATTATAATATAATATCATACGGAAGATTTACCGCCGACAGCAAGGCAGTCACAATTATTAATAATAATGACAGTGAGCGTACGGTTGTTATAGATGTATGGGAATGCGGGCTCAATGACGGAGATATCATGAAAGCAGCAATTGTCAGTGATAACAGCGGATACAGAACAGATGCCGGCGAATATGAAGTAGTATCCGGAAAGATAAAGGTGACACTCAATGCTTTATCAGGAATGATACTTATTAAATAATACATGCTCATACGGGTGATATATGGAACAGATAAAGGAATTAACCAAGCGTCTGATAGCCAACAGTTTCAAGGAACTGATGCTGCAGATACCGTTTGAAAAAATCACAATAAAGATGATAACTGATCACGCCAGCGTAATCAGGCCTACTTTCTATAATCATTTTCATGATAAATACGAGCTTGTGGAATGGATCGTAAATGATGAAATTATAGACCCGGCGCGTGAGATGTTTGAGCTTGGCAACATTCCTGACGGACTTAAACATCTCTTTGAAGGATTTTGCAATGACAGGGAATATTACAGAAGAACTTTTGATATTGTCGGACAAAACGGCTTTGGCGAGACACTTATTGACTGCCTTTCCAAAATGTTTGAAGAGATTCTGGGGATGTATCCTGTACCTCCCGGCGAACCCGACTGCGTACCGCTGCTTGCCAGGTATTATGCCGGAGGACTCATGATGGTAATACGTTATCTGGTATTTGACGCACCGGATATGACTGCGGAAGAGATAATGAACCAGTATCATTACATGATTGAGCACAGCATATATCAACTTATCAAAAAAGATAACTAAAACTACAAATTGGCCGAAATGTAGTCGCAAAATACAAGACTTCAAAAATGTATATGGATTTTTGAAGTCTTTTTTTATACACTTTTATAGTAAAATCTGAAAGGTAAAGGATTGTAATGGAAATCGTAATGATAGTGCTCATAGGACTTGGCTTGGCGTTTGATGTGTTTGCTATAGCGGTATCACAAGGTTCTGTACTCGGAAACGTTAAGGCGCGGGGAATCGTTCTTATGTGCCTTATGGTATGCGTGTGGCAGGTGGTCGCGCTTACAATTGGATATCTTCTGGCAGGACTTGTGCATGTGAGTGCATTGCCCGATGAAGTACGTATGGTATGGGGTATTCTGGCAGCTCTTATTTTAATAACACTGGGAGCGGTGAAACTGCTTTTTATATACCAGAAGAAAGCTATACCTGAGGTTCTCTCGGATATTGATTTTAAGAAGACCTGCGGAATAGCATCGTCGACAAGCATATACACGTTGTTTGCCGGATTTGCATGTGGGCTTACACTGCTTAACGGTGTGTATATGGGGATAATGATATGTGTGACAACAATAGCCATAGTTATAATCGGCGTATATGTCGGTTACCGCAATGGTGAACTTGATAAGAGAATATACTGGACCGGCGGAATTTTCCTTATAATAGCCGGGGCACTCACACTGATGGAGACAATGGGTGTCTTTATTAATGGATAGAAGGATGGAAGAATGCTTAATTTATTGCAGAAGATAGGTGCCGGAATAGGGCGTGGACTTATGACAGCCTTTGTGTGGCTGGCTTTCAGACCAAGAATCAGATATACGGATAAGCAGAGACATAACCGCAGATATGACGAGCCGGTAATCTTCGTGGGCAATCATACGAGCCATGATGACGGGCTCCTCACATCGGTAATTTTCGCACAGGCGAAGGGATGCATAATGGTTGCCAAAGACTGGTATGAGAAACCGCAGTTTAACTGGTTCCTTAAGAATAACAGGTGTATTCCGATGGACCGCTACGGACTTGATACGGCGTGGTTAAGACATGCGAGAGAAGCACTTAAGTCAGGACAGTCGGTTATCATATATCCGGAGGGCCGTACAGGCAAGGCGGATGAGCCGCGCGAATTTAAATCGGGATTTGTGATGCTTGCGATCATGTCCGGAGCCAAAATAGTTCCATATGCCATTGACGGCAGATATAATATGTTTTTTGGCAGACGCCAGAGAGTGCTTATAGGCGAACCTACAGAACTTACCGCTGAGGGAAAGGGACTTACCCCGAAATACCTTAAAAGCGAGAGTGAGAGGTTCAGACAGATAGTAATAGAACTTATGAATAAGACCAAAGGAGAAGAAAGATGATTTTTGACAAACTTATTGAAATTTTTCAGAATGTTATACCGGAGGTGGATTCCGGTGATATCCATAAGGACAGCCTCCTTGTTGAGGATCTGGGATTAAATTCACTTACGATGATGCTTCTTGCGGTATCGATTGAAGATGAATACGGAATTACATTTGATGATTCCGCCAGATTAGAAACTGTTAATGATGTAATTTCTTACATAGAAGACAAAACACAAAAATAAATTAAGCTTAGGGATAAGCTGTACCGGGTGAGGTGATATTATGGCAAAAACAGGACTTGTACTGGAGGGAGGAGCTTTCAGAGGGGTGTTTACATCCGGAGTGCTCGATGTACTCATGGAAAATGGAATTGAATACGACTATGTAATTGGAGTTTCCGCCGGCGCAGGCAATGGAATGGGATATATTACCGGACAGGTAGGAAGAACCCGCAATGTTATCAAACCGAAAGATCACAGCCAGAATTATTTTGGACTGAAACAGGTGTTAAAGCACGGCAAGTTCCTTAATCTCGATAAAATGTTTTTTGAATACCCTTATAAGCAGTATCCGTATGATTTCGATAAATTCCGCAAGTCGGATGTTGCGCTTGAAGTAGTTGTGTCCAATTGCGATACAGGCAAAGCTGAATATTATGATGAGCGTGAAGATATAGACCGGTTTCTTAACCTTGGTAAGGCATCATGCTCGGTTCCGCTTATGTGTGCACCGGTTAAGATAGGCAGATACCATTATCTTGACGGAAGCATCTGTGATTCAATACCGCTTGAGAGAGCATTGGAGCAGGGCTGTGACAGACTGGTTGTCGTAATGACAAAGAGTGTAAGCGAAACTCCGACCAATTACGGTAAAGCCAAGGCTGTTATGGCAATGAAATATAAACACAAATATCCGAATTTTTACAAGGCACTGCTTGAGCGAACCGATGTATATGCCAAAGAACTTGAACTTCTTAAAAAACTTGAAAAAGAAGGCAGGGCGATTGTTCTCAGGCCGGGAATAGACTGCATTAATAAATTCGAACAGGACGATACCAAGGTTGAAGCGTTCTATCAGAATGGCAGGGATGTGGCAACTGAGAATCTTGACATACTGAAGGAATTCGCCTTGAATAACGATAAAGAAGCACAGGATAAGGAAGCTATATGAAGACACTTATTATAAACGGCAGCCTTAAAGGAGAAGCCAGCCACTCATACATGGTTGCGTCACGCTTTGCCAGGGGAATTGAAGCCACGGCAGATGCACAGACAGAAGTCATAGAATTAAAAAATATGAATATCAGCCACTGTGTCGGCTGCTTCGGATGCTGGAAGGTCACTCCGGGACAATGTGTTATCAGAGATGATATGGACATTATCCGTGACAAGATTATGGAGAGCGATAATATAATTCTTAGTTTTCCACTGTATTTCTTCGGTGTGTCATCCAAGATGAAGACAATGCTTGACAGACTTCTTCCATTTAAGATGCCATACAAAGGCAGACATGCCACGGAAGATAATCTCCTGATCATGGATTACAGATATGATTTTTCAGATAAAAGACTTATTCTGGTATCGTCATGTGCACATTCGTCGACAGATATAGTATATGATTCGGTTACCAGAGAGTTTGACATGATATGCGGCAAGGACAATTACACCAAGGTTTTCTGTCCGCAGGGAGAGATACTCGAACTTGACCAGATGAAACCGATACTTAATAAATATCTTAACGGCATAGAGGATGCCGGTAAGGAATTCGGTATTAATAGAAAACTGTCCGAGGAGACGGCACGTAAAGTATGCGCTCCGCTTATTCCGGTCAGGGCAGTTGAGAAAATGATGACAGGATATTGGGAAAATTATCCGCAATAGATAGAGATATGCAAAGGATGGATATGGTATGGGAATGTTAAGATTCTATTATGTGGCAGGAAGCAGCCCTTATTTTGTGGTACATATGCTGCTTAAATATCACAAATATATGAATCACCCTGAGAAATACAACAGGGAAGACAAATACAGGCTTGCGCAGCACATCATGGATCACATGAGACGCCGCGGCCGTACTAAGACAGAGGTTTTCGGACTTGATAATCTGCCAAATGATACAGGATATATAATATATCCTAATCATCAGGGCAAATATGATGCACTAGGGATAATGCTTTATCATGATGAGCCGATGGGCGTGCTCATGGAGAAAAAACAGTCAGAAAAAATAGTTGCCAAGCAGGTTATTGACCTTGTTGAAGGAAAACGCCTTGATTTTGATGATCCGAGACAACAGTTACGTGTTCTCAATGAGATAGGACAAGAGGTTGCAGCCGGAAGAAAATATCTTATTTTCCCGGAAGGCAAATGGAGCGATAACAAGAATAAACTTCAGAAATTTAATTCCGGATGTTTCAGGTGTTCGATAGCGTCGAAGACGCCAATTGTTCCGTGTGTGCTTGTAGATTCATATAAAGCACTTAATGGCAATTCACTTAAGAAATGTACGACACAGATACATTATCTGACACCGATACCATATGAAGAATATAAGGATCTTAAGAAGACAGAGATAAGCGAACTCGTCAAGTCAAGGATTCAGACCAAGCTTGATGAGATTCTGGAAGAGAGAGATAAAGCCAATGATTAATTATTCGTCCGATCAAAAAGAATATTTTGAGTCATTACTTGCACCGGAGGATTTAGAGAAGCTCCCGCTTTACAAAACCTTCTGTGAGCTGCTTGAGAATTGCAAAGCCAAGTTCGCAGACTGCCCGGCAATCAGTGATATGGTAAACACGATCAATTACGGTGAACTGTATGACAGGATTGCATGCCGTCGTAAATTCATATATGACAATGGATTCGCCAAAGGTGATAATATAGCGGTGCTTGCGCCTAATGGACTTGCGGCAATGGAGCTATATATGGCAATTCCTACGGCCGGCTGTGCCGTTATAATGCTTCCGGCGGCACCTAACGCATTAAGCACGGATGATATCAACAGAATAATTTCCAAATTCGATATTAAAGGCCTTTTCGTGCACCCGTCGTGCAGAGCGGTTACGGACGGCGTTAATACCAGAGTTTATGATATAAATGAAACAGCAGATTCACCTGCACCTATGGCTGATGTGGATCCGGATGATACGGCAGTAATATGTTTTTCGGTTAATAACGATCCGGGTAATCCATATGGCGCGATGTTGTCACATAAAGCAATAATGAGAGCGGCACATAACGGATTGTTTATCCCGGGAAAACCATTCGGCCAGAGAACAATTGCAATACTTCCGCTCTCGCATGTATTCGGAGCCATAAGAGGCCTGCTTACATGTATTTATACCGGAGCACTTGTGTATGCATGCGAAGACATGAGCAATATCGTATTTGATATTCCAAAGATGAAGCCGACAATTCTTACATTGGTTCCGGGACTTGCCGAGATGGTGCTTTCGGTAGCACGGATCAAGGGCAAAGAATTTCTCGAAGGAATTGACACGATGATATGCGGAGGCGCATATGTGCAGCCGAAACTTATCAGGATGGCAGAGAATCTGGGAATAACTCTTTTTGCCGGATACGGACTTACAGAGGCTGCCAATATAGTAACCGGTAATGTTGACACCGATAAGGTGCCTGACTCGGTCGGAAAAGTATATCCCGGAACCAAAGTCAGAATATCCGACGGTGAGATTCAGGTCAAGGGCGATGTTGTGATGAAAGGTTATTACAACGACCCGGAGCGGACTGCTGAGGTATTCACAGCGGACGGCTGGCTTAAAACCGGCGATATCGGTGAGATAGATGACGAAGGATATCTGCATATACTCGGACTTCGTAAGAATCTTATAATCCTTCCGAACGGAGAAAATATTTCACCTGACGAGCTGGAAAGATTTTTTAAACAAATCGACGGTGTGGCCGACTGCATAGTTAAAGAAGATGCTTTAAGAGGAAGACCTCTTATGGCAGTAGTGATCAATCCTGATAAGGAATATTATGCGGGCAGAGATGAGAAGGAAACAGAGGCTGACCTTAAAGCCAAAGTAAAAGCGGCTAATGAACTTCTTCCGACCTATAAGGCAGTAACCAAAACTATTGTAAGTTATGAAACACTTGACCGTAACGCCGGTGACAGGTATTATACAATAGAATACTAATTATAACGATAGAAACAGTTTAACGACTGATCTATATAAAATCTTTATTCATAAGGAGAGCTTGTACAATGGATGCAAAGCAGACAGAAATCGCAGAAAAGATCAAAAATATTCTTGTAGAGAATTTAAGAATCCCTGCAGAAGAACTTGATTATGAAATTGAGCTTTTCGGAGACGGAATCGGACTCGATTCAATCGACTCACTTGAAATCATTGCCGGAATCGATCAGGAATTCGGTGTACAGATGACAGGTGTGGCTAAGGAGAACTTCTACAATATTGAAGCCCTCAGCAAGTACGTTATGGAGCATATGGAGGACTAAAGTCCTCCTGCCCATGGCAGTTTATTCAGAATACTTTTATGTACTAATACGATATAGATATGCCGGCGGCATTTATGCCGCGAGAAATCAGGAGGTAGACAATGGCAGACAATGAAAAAAGATGCGTAATCACCGGTCTCGGAATGATCAACGCAATCGGTAATACTGTGGATGAAAGCTGGAATAACTGTATTAACGGTGTTTCAGGAATTAAGGAAGTACGTTCGATTGACACATCGGACTGTTATGCACATCTCGGAGCTGAGTCCGCAGAACATTTTGATGTTGATGCAGGCGATGATGCACAGAAGATGGACAGAGTTTCACTTCTCTGCGTTAAGGCGGCGAACGAAGCAATCAAAGATTCAGGAATTGTAATAGATGATAATAATGCCGACAGAGTCGGTGTAATTATGGGAAGCTGTGTAGGCGGTGCGGTAAGTATCCAGAAATTCTTCACAGACAGACATAATGCCGAAGGAAGCGAGGATGCTTCAGATATCATCAAAATGCCTATCGGTGTTATCGCCAATAACGTAGCGAAGATTGCCGGAGTTAAGGGTGTTGTTACCAATGTCGGTAACGCATGTGCGGCAAGTACGATCAGTATTGAATATGCATGTGACCTTATCAGGGCAGGAGTAGGCGACGCATTTATCGTTGGCGGTGCGGATTCATTCTCAGCACTTGCTTTCGGCGGATTCACGGCACTCCATGCACTCGATACGGATCCGTGTTCACCATATAACAAGAGCAAGGGAATTACACTCGGAGAAGGCGCAGGAGCACTTATCGTTGAATCATATGAGCACGCTGTTGCAAGAAATGCGAAGATTTACTGCGATGTACTCGGCGGCGGAATCAGTTCCGATGCACACCATATCACAGCGCCGAGACCTGACAGTGAAGGCCAGATGAATGCCATGAAATGGGCACTTGCAAACAGTGACTTGAAGCCGTCCGATATTGATTACATCAACGGACATGCCACAGGAACCCCACTCAACGATTCTACCGAAATCCAGGCTATGCAGACTATTTTTGGTGATAATGATAATACAGCCGTTGATTCAACCAAGTCAATGGTAGGCCATTGCCTCGGTGCAGCCGGAGCAGTTGAGGCTATTTACACAGTCAAGGCTCTTACAACTGATACGGTGCCTCCTACAATCGGATATTCCAACGAGGATCTTGAGAATCTTAAGGAGAAGGCCGGCAAGCTTGATTTCATGCCTAATGTAAGCAAGCACAAAGAAATCGATTATGCAATGACCAATAACTTCGCATTCGGCGGTAATAATGCGAGTGTTATTTTTGCAAAGAATGAGAAAAAAATAAAACCGCTCGAAAACAATAAAGTATATGTTACCGGATTCGGCATCGTAAGCCCTGCAGGAAATACGGTTGATTCATATGTTGAAGCTGTTAAGAACGGCGGACTTAAGTCAGAGGGCGACGGATTATTTGCAACAGTCGGAGCGGATGATTACAAAGAATACGGAATCAAACTTAATTTCTATCGTAAGCTTGATAAATTAAGCCAGACACAGGTCATTTCGGGACGCGCATGTCTTGTGGACGCAGGTGTTGCGGTTACAACTGACAATGAAACTGAAATCGGTATGATCGTCGGTACGGCTGACGGTCCTGCAACGGAAATCATTAATTTCCATGAAGGACTTATTAAGAACGGACTTCATGCGGGAAGCGCATTTATTTTCCCTAATACAGTATACAATGCTGCAGGCGGATATTTTTCAATCAACTCAGGCGTAAAGGGCGTGAATGTAACACTTACCAACGGTATGCAGGCAGGACTTCAGAGTATCTGTTATGCTTATAATGTAGTGCGCGACGGCGCTGAGAAGATGATGATGGCAACCGGACTTGACGAGAACACGGAGACAATGAAACTTCTCTATGGCAAGCTCGGATACTTCTCAAATGAAGAGACTGTTAAGCCATATGAATTTAACGGTTCAGAGTTTGTTCTCGGTGAAGGAAGCACCACAATGATGCTCGAAAGCGAAGCGTCGGCAGATGCGCGTAATGCTGTTAAATATGCTGAAATCGCAGGATATGCGATGACACACGAATCGGTATCGGCAGGAACACTTGCAGGTTCCGATGCAGCACTTGATAAGGCAATCATCAAGGCTTGTGAGAATGCGGGAATATCCGTTGATGATATTGACGCGGTAGTCGGATTCGGTGACGGTAATAAGACAGTTGACACAATAGAGATGAATTCATACGGCAGAGTATTTAAGAAAGCTAAACCGGTTATGAGTGTTAAGACAGTTGTAGGCGAGTCAAGAGCGGCAGCAGCCAACCTTGAGGCTGTACATGCAGCACTTACACTTTCGGGAAAACTTCCGGCAAAGCAGGAAGCATATGTATTTGAGAACGGCAAAGCTGTTAAGACAACAGTTGATACGACAGATTACAGATACATGCTTGTAACAAGTTTTGCAGCAGGTGGTTCTTATACAGCTGTTGTACTTAAGAAAGCAGATTAATCAGGATAAAGGAAGGATAAGAAGATGAGTAAAGTAGCCATAGTAACAGGAGCATCAAGAGGAATCGGAAGGGCATGTGCTTTAAGACTTGCCAAGGACGGAATTGATGTTGTAGTTAATTATAATAGCAATGAAGAAGAGGCAATGAAAGTTGTCAACGCAATCAAGGATATGGGTTGTGATGCAATCGCAGTAAAGGCTAATGTAGCTAATCAGAAGGATGTAGCGTCAATGTTCCGTGAGGCATACAAGCATTTCGGACATATCGATATCCTTGTAAACAACGCCGGTGTTGTTGATGACGCTTATCTTCTTATGCTTAACAATGACTCTCTTGACAGAAGCCTTGACATCAACGTTAAGGGATATTTTTACTGCAGCCAGCAGGCGGCACTTAAGATGTTCAAGCAGAAAAGCGGAAGGATCGTCAATGTATCAAGCGTAAGTTCCAAGCTTGCACTTGCCGGACAGTCGGTATACGGAGCGACAAAGGGCGCTGTCAACTCAATGACGGCAACACTTGCCAAGGAACTTGCTCCTTACGGTATCCAGGTCAATGCGGTAGCACCCGGATTCATCACAACCGAGATGATTGAGGCAATTCCTGAAGAAAAGAAAGAGGAATACCTTAAGAACATACCTATGGGACGTCTCGGCAAGGTTGAAGAGGTTGCTGAGGTTGTAAATATGCTCTGCTCTGATGTGGCATCATATATTACAGGACAGGTCATTGTGATTGACGGAGGCTTAAGCTTATGATGAATATTATAGAGATTAACAAGAGAATCAAACAGAGACCGCCTTTCCAGATGGTTGAAAAAGTACTTGAAGTTGTACCGGGTGAGTCCGTAAAGGCTCTCAAAAATGTATCGGTCAATGAACCGTATTTTATGGGACATTTTCCGGATGCTCCGATAATGCCGGGCGTACTTGTAATTGAGTCTGCCGCACAGGCATGTTCACTTGCAATCGAGGCAGACGGAACTGATGAGAACACAATATATGTTCTCCTTAAAGTTAAAGACTTCAAGTTTGTCAAACCTATCATACCGGGAGACACAATGATTATTGACTGCAAGAAAACGATGGGTGCTTCGGGACTCTACTCTTTTGCGGTAACGATAAGTGTTGACGACAAGGTAAGAGGTAAAGGTGAACTTATGTTTACAGCCGTTGATAAATCAGCAATATATGAGAATTGATTACGGCAAGGAGGTATTATTTTAATGGCAAAAACAGCTTTTATTTTTCCCGGACAGGGAGCACAGTATGTCGGCATGGCCAAGGATTTTTACGATAAATACGAGGAGTGCCGTAAGATAATAGATGAGGCTGATGAGCTTATGGATTTTGACCTCAAGGCAATTATGTTTGAGGAGAATGAACTCATTAACAAAACAGAGTATACACAGGCGGCTATGCTTGCGGCTGAATGCTGTATCCTTAAGGCAGTTGAACTTAAGGGTATCAAAGCTGATATTACCGCAGGTTTAAGTCTCGGCGAATATGCGGCACTTGTTGCGAGCGGTGCGCTTGATTTTGCGGATGCCATGAAGCTTGTAAGAAAGCGTGGCATATATATGGAGAATGAAGTTCCTGCAGGAAAAGGAACAATGGCTGCAGTAATCGCACTTGATGCAGCTGTAATTGATGATATCTGCGCAAAGATAACCGAAGAAAGCGGCAAAGTCGTGTCGGCAGCCAATTATAACTGCCCGGGACAGATTGTAATTTCAGGTTACCGCGAGTCGGTTGAAGCCGCGATGCCGCTTCTTAAGGAAGCCGGAGCCAAGCTTGTGACACTTCTTAACGTGAGCGGACCTTTCCATTCACCTATGCTTAAGGGTGCCGGGGATAAGCTTGCGCTTGAACTTAAGAATGTCAGATTTAACAATCCTCAGATACCGTACATTAACAATGTTGCGGCGGAGGTTGTAACAGATAATACATCAATCAGCGATACACTCAAGCGTCAGGTATATTCGCCGGTAAGATGGCAGCAGACAATGGAAAAAATGCTTGAAGACGGAGTTGAGAACTTCTATGAGATAGGACCGGGCAAGACACTTGCCGGATTCATGAAGAGAATCGACAGAAGTAAGAAAGTTATCACAATTAATACAGTGGAAGACTTAGAAACATTAGCATAGAAAGGCAGAACATATGTGGGATGAGAAATTAGCGGATCTCGATGCCAGACGCGAAGCAGCGCATATGGGCGGAGGTCAGGCAAGAATTGACAAACAGCATGAAAGAGGAAAACTTACGGCGAGAGAGCGTCTGGACATTCTTTTTGACGAAGGAACATTTGTTGAGATTAATACCCTTATGACCACGCGTACAACCAACTTTGGCATGGACAAGAAGAAAACACCGGGAGACGGTGTTGTCACCGGCTATGGCCGTGTGAACGGAAGAGTTGTTTTTGCCTCATCACAGGATTTTACTGTGGGCGGCGGAGCTCTCGGAGAGTACCATGCACTTAAGATTGCTAATGTTATGGATATGGCAATGAATGCCAAAGCACCGTTTATTGAGATAAATGACAGCGGCGGAGCCCGTATTGAGGAAGGCATAGACAGTCTTAACGGATATGCCGGAATGTTCAGAAGACATACGCAGATGTCAGGAGTTGCTCCACAGATAGCAGTAATAATGGGACCTTGCGCCGGCGGCGCATGTTATGCACCTGCATTGTGCGATTTTATATTCATGACCAGACAGAACGGACAGATGTATATCACGGGTCCGAAGGTTATCAAAGAGGTAACCGGTGAGGTTGTAACCACGGCCGAACTCGGAGGCGCAGATGTGCATATGAATCTGAGCGGAGTGGCACATTTTGTGTATGATGATGATACTTCATGTCTCATGGGCGTAAGAAAGCTCTTAGAGTATCTTCCTGAGAATTATCTTGAGAAACCGCCTGTTGCGGCACCGGCCAAGAAATATTATCACAAGAGACTTCGGGATATCGTATCTCCGAATATGAAAATATCATACAATATGTATGAGGTCATAGACGAACTTGCCGACCTTGATTCATTTATAGAAGTACAGTCGGGATTTGCGCGCAACATTATTGTCGGCTTCATTAAGATGGAAGGCAAAACAGTTGGTGTTGTTGCTAACCAGCCGGATTACATTGCAGGTTCACTTGATTATAATGCAGGAGACAAGGCAGGACGTTTCATACGTTTCTGCGACTGCTTTAACATTCCGATACTTACACTGGTTGATGTACCGGCATTCCTTCCGGGCAAAGAGCAGGAGCACAGCGGAATTATCCGTCACGGAGCCAAAATTCTTTACGCATACAGTGAGTCAACTGTCCCGACAGTAACGGTAATACTCCGTAAAGCATTTGGCGGAGCATATATCGGAATGGACAGCAAGGGAATGGGTGCGGATTTCGTATTCTCATGGCCGGTTGCGGAAATAGCGGTAATGGGAGCCGAGGGCGCAGTAGGAATCATCGGCAAGAGGCAGATCGATGCGGCCGAAGACCCTGAGGCCAAACGCAAGGAGCTGATTAGGGAATATGAGGACAAATTCATGAATCCTTATATAGCGGCTGAGCGCGGATATATAGATGAAGTTATCAGGCCGGAAGAAACCAGAAGCCGTGTTCTTGACGCATTTGCGATGCTTGAACAGAAACAGAAAAGTATTCCGGACAAGAAACACGGAAATATTCCGTTGTAGAATTTTATATAAATCTGAAATTGATTTTACAATTAAATGATTGCTGTGATCATAGAGAACATCCATAATTATTGTGGATGTTCTTTTTGATTGAAGAGGTAGTTTGATATGCTGGCATCAAAAAATAAAATATTTAAGACGGAGAGGCTTAACCGGCTTAACAGGCTTAGTAAAAAAAACTGGCTGATATTCCCGGCACTGTCGATTGTAATTATTCTTATGAAAATAGAGTATGACAAGGATATTGCAGCATGCCTGTTGAGATATGAACTCCTCGGAATTATTAAAGAAACCGATGGCAGATATGTGAAATGCCGCGATACGCTGCCGGATGACAATCTTGCACAGAGCGATTTATATCTGTTGGATAATATCGGAAACATTCCGGATATAAATGAAAAATGGGGGCGGATGGTAGTGGATGAGGCGATGGAACAGGGGCTGTTATTAAAACGCAGCCTTCCCTTTGCACCTACCAATAATAAAAAAGGACAGAATTAAAGGCTGTCTTACGGTGCTTGGGATTCCGTTTGCGATAATCGCCACTTTGATATGTATATATTATTTTAATTATGATACAATCCACGGAATGTTGGACTGGCTTGATTCGGCACCGGATAATCAGACTTTCCACGAGCAGGTAGTGTTTATTATGTCAGGCGGAAAATATTTGTTCTGGATAGGTATAATATTCGTTATGTTTGCGGCATTGATGATATTTCTGCTGTGGCCATTTATAATTAATTTTGTGGTTACAAGAATCGGGAAGGAAGCAGTCGGGTACAAGCGGAGCGAAAAAGGAAATGAGTTGGCTGAGTGCGTTTACGGCATGAAGAATTTTATACATGATTACTCATATCTAATTGATGCAGATAAAGAAAAACTGAGCCTGTGGGACGATTATCTCATATATGCCGTTGTGCTTGAGGAAAATAAAAATATAGTTAATGAAATTGTGGAAAGGAGAAATTTATGATACCGGCTTTGGTTTACATTACCAAAGAATATGCAGGGTACGAGAGTGAAGTGCTGCAGAATGTAGTCAGATTACGAGCGGGCGTAGTGGAAGGAAACAATACCACAGAGGCGGTTGCGGCAGACGGTAAACTTAACAAGGCCATGAAACAGTTCTGGGCGGTATGCGAGAGATATCCGGAATTAAAAGCAAATAAAAATTATATGCAATTATCGGAAGAATTGACGGGAACAGAGGATAAAATAACCAAGGCAAGACAGTTCTATAATGACACTGCCACCAGATATAATACGGAAATCATGACTTTTCCGAAATCAATAGTGGCAGCGGTGTTTAAGTTTCGCAGGATAGATTTATTTTTGATTTGATGGCAAATGACAGAGGCTTTTTATTGGTTGTTAAGAGAGTGGGGGATATATTGACATAGTACTGAAGAGTGTGTTAATATATTAATATCATTATAGCGGAGTAGCTCGTAAGGGCGAAATGATGGGTGTGTATAAACTCAATTAATAGGAAATTTATTTATAAAAGGGCAGGAGTAGATTTCTTATGAGTAAGTGTAAATAATGTAGGATGTAAAGCAAAAATGCGTTCATTAATAAGTTACTTTAGGTTATGACAATGAATGGAGGAGCCAATGATGAAAAAACTATTATTGTGGCTAATGGCAACGGTTGTAATGTTGTCGAGTTCTGCACAATTAACAAGTGTTCTAGGTGCAGAAAAAATTGAACCACAGGTGAGTGAGAGTGTGGTAATGATAAGGGAAGAGTTACAGTTACTATCAGCACAAGACAGCAATATCGAAAAAATGAGTCAATTTGATTCATATGATGAAGTTGAAATGTGCGATTATGAAGAAAATGTAACGTCAACGCTATTTCTTTTTTATCTTGATGGCGAGTATATTGGGTATGTGATCGTCGATAAAGAGACTAATAATATATGTGAGATATCAGAGAATGTCCCTACATATTATTTGTATATGTCTAATAATGGTATAAGTCGGGATAGCGTAGAAATTGGATACGTTAATGGAACATATTTCCTGACAGACAAAAAGAGTATTGTATATTTGGATGAGTTTGGAAATGCATATGAACAGAACTTTATTCCACAAATGGCAAGAACAGTGATTACTGGAGTAATACCTAGATTACAGGGACCATCAAATTGTGTGGCAGCAGCAACAGCTAATTTGATATACTATTGGTCTAATAATGGATACTCAAAATTAAATCCAAGTGGATGGGAAAGAATGGTATCCGAGGTTGAGGTGTTATTTAATAAAAATTATGCCAATAATAGCGTACCAAGCGTTATAAAAGAATATGTAAAAAAATACAGTAGTGTATATAAGACATCAGCAACAGTTCACTGGAATCCAGTTATAGAGTTAGCATTAGGTGAAATAGATAACGGAAGGCCGTGTTTGTTAGGATTTGCAGCAGATTTAAATAGTCCATACAGTAAGACAGTAGGGCACATGACGATGTGTTGTGGGTATGTGAGACAAGGTTCAAATTCGTATATGATGGCCTTGGCAGATGGACATTCATCTTCAATAGTATATAAACGTTGGTCAAATGATTACAACGATTGTATAATAACAGCAAAAATTTATTAGGAGGTACTTGTATGAAGAAATTAGTAGGTACAGTTTTATGTTGCGTTTTAGTATGCTCAATGCTTTTCATGTATGGATGCACAAAAAAGGCGACATCCGGAAGCGGAGAAGCCGGAACAACAGCAGTTGCAGAGGGTGATGTACAACAGCCGTCAACAGGTTATGCTACAGGTGAACTTCAGCAGATATATCTGTCATATAATGATGAAGTATATGTTTATGCAGATAAGTTTGGTGTGGCAACATCGGTTGAAGAGCTTGAAAAAGCATATGAAGGATACGAATACGCAGGAGATATTAAATCAATATCAAATAAGATTATGCCGTCAGAACAGTTACAGGCCAGCCATGTGGCGGTGGGTGACAAGGTGTACACCAAGGGCAAGGATGTTATCATTTATGAGGTGAATGACAGCAGAGTGCTGGAAATGAAAACAGCAGAAAAATAATAAACAGACTGCCGGAGAAATGAGCCGGCAGTCTGTTTATTATGCAACGTTCCTCATTGACAATTATGTGTTCTTATAATACAATGTTATTAACGCCGTGCGCGAGAATACCAGGAGGTAGCTTAATTAATGGATAACAATAATATGAATGAAGAGGATAAGTACACTAATTACACATATCAGGGCGGACAGCAGAACAGTCAGGGCAATGCCGGACCGGGAAGCTATCAGGCACCATCACAGGAAGAACGCATGAGGATGAATGGTGCTGCCAATAATATTTATCAGCAGAATGATCCGTCATATAGTGGAAGTTCACAGAACGGATATAACAACGGGTACAACAATGGCCATCAGCAGAACGGATATAACAACGGATACAATAACGGCTATCAGCAGAACGGATATAACAACGGGTACAACAATGGATACCAGCAGCCGAACGGCCAGAATGGATATAATAACGGATACAACAACGGCTATCAACAGAATGGATATAATAACGGATATACACAGTACAATTACAATAATGCTCCGGTTAACAATAATGACGGAACATCAGTCGGTGCACTTGTATGCGGTATTATAAGTCTCGTCCTCGGATGCTGGGGAGTCGGTATCGTTACCGGTATAATTGCACTTGTGCTTTCGAGTAAGTATAAGAAAGCGCATAACGGTGTGCATAACGGACAGTCCAAGGCCGGTTTCATATGTGGTCTCATAGGTGTTATACTCAATGGAATCTGTATTGTGTATTACATAATAATATTTGTGGTGGCAGCTGCCGGAATGGCGGGCGCATCTGCGGTATCGTATTATAACTGGTAAAATAATAATCATAATAAGAAAACAGAGCATTGACCGAAGAATGGTTAGTGCTCTTTTTTATTGCAATATAATTGTATATGGGAAAATAAGAAATCCGGACATAACAAAAGCGGGTGATGGGAATCGAACCCACGTATCCAGCTTGGAAGGCTGGTGTTCTACCATTGAACTACACCCGCATGTACGATATATGTTTTCAACAGAAACTATATTATCATATGAACCGGCAGATTGCAAGCTTTTTTTAAAAAAGACTCATCCCCGCAACGAGAAAAATATTTCTGACAATCCAGTTAAGCAGGATGATAGCAGCACCCGGTATAATAAGGGGCATGCCAAGATGCATCGCCCATGTACGGCCTTTCGAGATGAAACGCACGGTCTGTGAAACGTAAAAAATAATGGCAATTGTAAATACATACGGTACAAATGGGTGATAAGCAAGGCTTTTTATGATATGACCGTGGATAAGGTAAACAAATGAACGCGTGCCTCCGCATCCCGGACAGTATAATCCCGTAATACGTCTGAAAGCACAGCCGGTGTCCGGAATAATATGCGACATGCGTATGATAAAATATACGGCAGCGACAAGAAAAACCGAAACTAAACCGATGCAATAAACCACAGCATCGGAGTCATTATCATTTATCAATTTGGTTAGATAGGATTTTCTGCTCATATTTTAAGTCTACAGTATGAAATACATTCTTGCAATAGTTAAAATAATCGTTATACTGTAATTATGACACATTAAGGAGATTGTGCATGTTGAATTCATACGTGGCACTTGATATTGAGACCACAGGACTTAATCCAGCCAAGGACAGTATAATAGAAGTAGGCGCTATAAGAATTGAGAATGGGACGGTCACGGATATGTTATCGACCCTTGTTAATCCGGGATATCATATTCCGGACAGAATTACGGACATCACCGGAATCGATGATGATATGGTAAAAGATGCACCTGCGATAGACAGCCTGATAGAGCGCATTGTCGGTATAACCGAAGGACTGCCGCTTCTGGGACATAACATTATATTTGATTACAGTTTTATCAAGAAAGCCGCCGCCGATCATTCGATTACATACGAGAGAATGGGAATTGACACATATAAGTTTGCTAAGACCGTACTGCCGGATATTCCGAGCAAAAGTCTGGAGGCATTATGCGGATATTTTGGAATTGATGTAAGACACCACCGGGCATATGATGATGCCGGAAGTGCATCCGTTATTTACGGAAAGCTTTGTGAAATGTCCTGTAAGGAAATAGCACCGGTACAGCTTGTGTACAGGCTCCCTAAGAGGGAACCGGCTACGCCAAGACAGAAATCATACCTTGCGGCACTTATCAGGCGGTATAATGTATCAATACCTTGCGATATGGATACGGTTACCAAGAGCGACGCATCAAGGATGATTGACAGGATAATGTCAGAGTACGGTATCGTCCGGGACCGTACAGGCAATTAATCAATATAGGAACGGATAGTGTTAAGCTTTTCCAAAATTGCTTTCTTCATTATGGAATCAAGCTTTTCGGCTTTTTTAATAAGCTTGTCTATATCCGAGGTGCGTCCTTTCTTACGGTATTCATCAGCAAGTGTGTAATACGCGAGACTTACATCAGAACCTATATCAACGCAGTATTCAAGAACCATTATCGCGCGGTCGCTCATGCCTATTGAAGCGAGGCGGGAACCCCACTTTGCAAGAGTTGCGGTAAGTGTGTTATAATTGTCATCATACTGCATGAGTTCCGGAAGGTTGGCCGGTCCGTACTCTAATTTGAGATCGGTATTGCTGATGCCGCCGAGATTAAGAATACGCTTACCGGCAAGGTCTTTGACGATATTCTGGTATTCATTAAGCTCGTCATCATCCGTATGTATGAACGGAAGGCTTTCGAGCGGAATATCTATGTAATTAAGGAATGTGATGTCTTTCTTACGGACGGAATTTGCTTCGGCTTCCTTTTCCCAGAACCGCTTGCGGGAGTTATTTTTTTCACGTTCGTCCTTCTTGCGGTGATAAAGAATCTCAAGGCAGAGAATGATAACTCCGATGAGTATACATAAGCCGATGGAATGTGAGACCGATAAAACAGCCGGTATTGCGTTCATATAATTACCTCCGATATAAATATATATGATTAGAAAGGATGATTATTATGTTAAATAAAAAAGGTCTTAAAATAGTGACTATCATTATAGCAGTGTTACTGATTGTCGCAATGGTAATTCCGCTTGTCATGACAGCATATACCTAAAATATACCCTTTAAAGCCGGATATGGCAACATAATTCTTTACAAATATAGTGTTTGGAATTATTGTGCATATGTGTTATAATAAAAACATTACAGTTAAGGCATTAAGAGGATTTTATGCAGACAGGAAAGGTACCCGGTAATATTTTATACAGAAGTGTCACGAACCTAATCGGCAGAGGCCCGGTTGCGGCCAGAGACTGCGCTGACCTTGGAAAATCAGACGGAAGGGTTATCGCGAGTACGCAGACCGGAACGATGGGTAATGATATCTCACTGCGGATGGCTGTATATAAGGCAGCTAACAATATCTGGTCCGCGGGTGGGAGACTTGTGGGCATTCAGGCGGCTTTTTTATTGCGGGAAGATGCTGAGGAACAGGAACTTAAGGCGATGACCAGAAATATCCTCAGGGCGTGCGGGAATTGTCATACCGTACTTACGGGCGGACATACCGAGGTGTGTGAAGGACTTTCACACAACATGGTGACGGTAACCGCAATTGGTGAGGCTGACGAATATGCATATCCGCCGAAGACTGCGCCCGGTGATGCCATTGTGGCAATCGGAACGGTTGGAATAGAAGAGACGGCATATATACTTGGTGATGAACAGATGTATGGTAAGCTTCTTACGAGATTTTCAGCGAGATACCTTGAACCGGTTAAAGAATGTGAGGCATGGATTCCTATTGAAGATGAGGCCGCAGTCGCGGGAAAGTTCGGTGTTAAGGTTATGCATGATGCATCCGACGGAGGAATATTCGGAGCATTATGGGATATGGCACTGGGAACTCACCGCGGATTCAGAGTGGATTTGAAAGCGATACCGTTTCGACAGGAGATAGTTGAGATAAGCACATATCTGGGCCTGAACCCATACAGAATGAAGTCTTCGGGCTGCTTTATAGCCGTAACGCCGGACGGAGCAGGATTGGTTGAAGCTATGAGACGTGAAGGAATGCCTGCATGTATCATAGGTTACACAACAGATAATAATGATAAAATTCTTTGCAATGATGAAGAGATAAGTTATTTAGAGAGAAAATAAAGGAGACATGTTATGAGAGAGACGATTTTAGCGATTCTTGAGAAAAACAGTAAAATAGATGTTGCCGACCTCGCAGCAATGCTTGGCGAGTCAGAGGCAGCGGTTGCCAATGAAATAGCAGAGATGGAGAAAGAACATATCATATGCGGATATCATACACTTATCAACTGGGATAAGACAGGTGAGGAGAAAGTATCAGCCCTCATTGAGGTTAAGGTAACACCGCAGAGAGGCAACGGATTTGATATGATAGCAGAGCGCATCTACAACTATTCGGAAGTGCATGCGGTATATCTTATGTCAGGCGGATTTGACCTTACTGTTATGATAGAAGGAAAGACATTGAAGGAAGTGGCATTTTTTGTGGCCAATAAGCTTGCCACGCTTGATTCCGTAATCAGCACATCAACACATTTTGTGCTTAAGAAATACAAGGATCACGGAACAATACTTAATGTTACTCAGAATGACGAAAGGATGTTGGTAACACCATGAGAAATCCATTATCAGACAAAGTAGTCGGGATTCAGCCATCCGGAATCCGTAAATTTTTTGATATAGTAAGTGAAATGAAAGATGCTATTTCCCTGGGCGTGGGCGAACCTGATTTTGATACGCCGTGGAGCATCAGGGAAGAAGGAATATATTCACTCGAAAAAGGAAGGACATATTACACAAGTAATGCCGGACTTTCCGAATTAAGAACGGAAATCTGTAATTTCCTGAACAGAAGATATGGCCTGAATTATAATCCTGACGGTGAGACACTTATAACAGTTGGTGGAAGTGAAGCCATTGACCTCGCATTCAGGGCGATGCTTAATCCAGGAGACGAGGTTATCATTCCGCAGCCGAGCTATGTATCATATCTGCCATGTGCGGTCCTTGCAGATGCAACACCCGTACTGGTTAATCTTAAGGAGGAGAATGAGTTTAGGCTCACACCTGAAGAACTTCTTTCCGCGATTACGCCGAAGACGAAGATACTCGTATTTCCGTTTCCTAATAACCCTACCGGTGCAATCATGCCGAAGGAAGAGCTTGAGAAGATAGCACAGATATGTATAGATAAAGATATTTTTGTTGTATCAGATGAGATATATTCGGAACTCACATACGGCGGTGAACATCATTGTTCAATCGCATCTATTCCGGGAATGACGGACAGAACGATAGTGATAAACGGATTTTCCAAGTCACACGCAATGACCGGATGGAGACTCGGATATGCCTGCGGACCGGCTCCGATTATCAAACAGATGCTCAAAATACATCAGTTCGCAATCATGTGTGCACCGACTAACAGCCAGTATGCTGCGGTTGAAGCTCTGAGACATTGTGATGAGAATATAGAGCATATGCGTGATGAGTACGACCAGAGAAGAAGATTTATGCTTACCAGACTGCGCGGTATGGGACTTAAATGTTTTGAACCGTTTGGAGCATTTTATATTTTCCCTAATATTGCGGAATTCGGTATGACATCGGAGGAATTTGCAATGAGATTCCTTAAAGAATATAAGGTTGCGATAGTGCCGGGAACGGCATTCGGAGAGTGCGGTGAGGGATTCTTAAGAATGTCTTATGCAAGTTCACTCAGCAATCTTAAGACAGCTATGGAGAGACTGGAAGAATTTATTAATACACTTAGATAAAAGCATATAAATGCTATTGGAGGTCCTAACAGATGAATTCAGAATATGTTAATGCATTCCTCGTGTCAGCGGCGAGTGTGCTTCAGACAGCATGCGGACTTACGCTTAAATCGGGCAAGCCTTATGTTAAAACAAATACATTCGAGGATAATGTTCTTGTAATATGCATAGGTATTACCGGACAAGTCAAAGGACAGGTGCTTATTGCTGTTAATAACGAAGTGGCATGCGAACTGGCATCCAAGATGTGTATGATGCCTGTAGATAAGCTGGACGAGCTTTCGCTCAGTGCATTAAGCGAGCTTAGTAATATGATACTTGGCAATGCGGCGACAGTTCTTTCTACCAAAGGTGTGACAATCGATATTACTCCGCCTGCGATAATACGGGGTAATTTCAAGATGGAGCAGATATATACTGAGAATATATGTATGCCTATGTTTTTCGACGGGGATAAGCTTATTGAAGTTGATATCGCGTTGAAAGAGGACTGATTATGTTGAATATTGTGTTACTGGAGCCGGAAATGCCTGCCAATACGGGCAATATAGGACGTACATGTGTGGCGACCAATACAAGACTTCATCTTATCGAGCCGATGGGATTTCGCATTAACGATAAGATGGTAAAAAGAGCCGGACTTGATTATTGGGACAAACTGGATGTTACGGTTTACAGGGATTTTGATGATTTTATGCAGCGTAATCCCGATGCACATATTTACATGGCGACCACTAAAGCAGCCAGATGTTATTCGGATGTGCAATACGAGGATAACTGTTATATAATGTTTGGCAAAGAAAGTGCGGGAATACCGGAGAGTATTCTTAAAGAACATCAGGATACCTGTGTCAGGATTCCTATGTGGGGCGACATCAGGTCGCTGAATCTGTCCAACTCGGTTGCGATTGTTCTCTACGAGGCATTACGTCAGAATGATTTTATGGGTCTGAAGATGCAGGGATGCCCGAGAACATTTAACTGGGATTAATAATTTAATAATTATCACTTTGCTTTTTAGAGCGCGGGAGGCCGAAGATGAACTCTGTTCCGACACCTTCCGTGCTTATTACGTCTATATATTCATCATGGGCCTTGATGATATCTTTTACGATAGCAAGACCAAGCCCCGTGCCTTTTTTATCTTTTCCCCTGGACAGATCAGTCTTGTAGAATCGGTCCCATATTTTGGAAATGCTGCCCTTAGGAATTCCGATACCGAAATCCTTTACGGAAACCATTATTTTGTCGCCTTTTTCGTAAGCGGAAATAATGATGGACGAATCTGCATTGCTGAATTTGATGGCATTATCCACAAGATTGTAGATGACCTGCTGGATTTTGCTCTGGTCAGCGGTAACCATAAGTGCCTTGTCGGAGAATACGAGTTTGAATTTAATGTTTTTCTTCTCACAGATGCCTTCGCAAGTACCTATCGTCTGACGGATGATTGCGGTTATATCAAAATCACTTATATCGAGAACTGAACCGTTATTAAGACTGTTCATGGTAAGCAGGTTATTCGTGAGCTTTGTAAGGCGCTCTGTTTCAGATATTACAATATTAAGATATCTGCCCTGCATTTCAGGAGGAATGGTGCCGTCCAGCATGGCTTCCAGATACCCCTTGATCGAGGTGAGAGGAGAGCGGAAATCATGTGATATATTGGCTATGAATTTTTTCTGATAATCATTAAGATTATCGAGCTCCATAGCCATATAGTCAAGTGAATCCGACAAGCGGCCGAGCTCATCGCTGCGTCCTAGCTTTGTTTTGATACTGAAATCGCCTTTGGCATATGCGGAAACAGCTTTGGTCAGTTTGTTGAGGGGTCTTATTATCTCCATTGCGTAGAGAAAAATAATAATGGATAAGGAAATCACCGTTATAAGGAAGGTAAAATAATTATAGTTGGAATAAGGTGTGATGCTGCGGCGGATTTCAGAAACGGGTTTATTTATAACGACATATCCCTGAACCGTAAAGCGGTATTCTACCGGATAGAATACGGATATCTGGTCTTCTTTATAAATATCATGGAATGTACCGCGGACATAGTGACCGTTTCCGGCATCAGCCGGATCAAAATCCGCGATGGCAGCAGCGTAGGTATGTCCTGTGTCGATAAGAACGTCTCCGTTGGAAGACAGCAGCATTATATCACATCCGATATATTTGCCGAGAGCATCGAATATGGTTCCGATTCTGGCAGATTCGGAGCGGTTTGAAAAATATCCGGTACCGTAATCTGATGCAATGGATGTCGCTTTGACATATAATTTGTCGGATTCGCTCTGTAAGGCTTTGTTCAATGTGATTTTAGGTATAACATATGACATAACAAGGAAAGCCACAAGCGTAGCAGCGGCAAAACTTAATATGAATTTGTAAATCAGCCTGTTTTTCATTATTTCCTCTTCTTGGACGTTTCGAATTTATAACCTATTCCCCATACGGTTCCGATGCTCCATGATTCATGGTCGTGAATTTTCTCACGGATTCTCTTTATATGCACATCAACGGTACGGGTATCGCCGATGTAGTCATATCCCCAGATATGGTCGAGAAGCTGTTCTCTGGTAAAAACCTGGTTAGGCGATGATGCCAGAAAATAAAGAAGTTCAATTTCCTTGGGCGGCATATCGATTTCATGCCCCATATACATAACCGAATAATTACTCATATTAATGAGAAGATCCGGATATTCAACATATTCGCCGGTACGCTCCGAACCTGCGGCCGGTTCCGGATTCGCGGAAGGTATTGCAGCAGGAACAGAGTATCTGCGTAAGACGGCTTTGACGCGCGCAACAAGCTCTTTGGAATCAAAAGGTTTTATCATATAATCGTCGGCACCGAGTTCAAGCCCCAGTACTTTATCAAAAATTTCACCTTTGGCGGAAAGCATGATTATCGGAGTGTCGTTAGTTTTGCGAATTTCTCGGCATACCTGATACCCGTCAATGCCCGGGAGCATAAGGTCGAGAAGAATCAGGTTTGGTGCGAATTCACTGAATGCGGTAAGTGCACTTTCTCCGTCATTTACGATTCTTGTATCATAGCACTCCTTAATGAGGTAGAGTGAAATGAGTTCAGCTATATTTTCATCATCATCAACGATGAGTATTCTCTGTTTTTCTGGCATAATAATCTCCCTAATCTTTGAATTCTACAATTGTGACACCGTAATCGCCTTCGCCGAATGAACCCAGCCTGAACGATTTGACATGCTTCTGGCGCTTAAGGTAGTTATGGACGGCATTCCGCAATATGCCTGAACCCTTGCCGTGCACGATTCTCACAGGTGATATGTGTGAGAGAAAAGCATCATCAAGGTACTTGTCAAGCGTCATTATGGCTTCGTCCGATGTCATTCCGATAAGATTGATCTCAGGCGATATGGAAGCTGTCTTGCTCATCTTAAGTTTTCCGATACCGGAGCTCTTCTGCTTGAGCTTACGCATCTCGGATGCTTCCTCTATTATTGTAAGATCGGACATGTTTACATTATAATTCATGATACCGATAGTGACATTAAGTTCGCCCTTCTGGTTAGGAAGAGTGTGAACCGTACCGTCAAGATTAAGGCTGGCGACATGCACGCGGTCTCCGATATGGAAATCGGAAGCTTTATGCTGTCTGGCAGGCGCCTGTGATTTGATGACTCGTCCTTTATCGACTTTATTTATATTATCATTGATACGTTGACGCTGCTTCTCAAGCTCGGTCACCGACATGCCGGCAGCATTGGCTTTGTTGAGTTTACGGATAGCATCATCAGCGGTTTCCTTGGCTTCGCGCAGAATGGCAGAAGCCTCTTCACGCGCTTTTTGAAGTATATTGTCAGAACGCTCATCAAGTCGTTCATTCTTGGCTTTAAGCTGATTCTTAAGGTCTTCAACTTCTTTCTTATATTCTTCAAGCTCAAGCTTCTCACGTTCAATTGTCACACGGCTCTTCTCAAGGTCTGATATAACATCTTCAAATGCGACATCTTCCGACGCCAGTGATTCCTTGGCATCATCTATGATATATTGCGGAAGGCCTAATTTCCCGGAGATAGCAAAAGCGTTACTTTTACCAGGAATTCCGATAAGAAGCCTGTAAGTCGGTGCAAGTGTGGCAACGTCAAATTCACAGCAGGCGTTCTGTACACCTTCCGTTGAAAGTGCAAATATCTTAAGTTCGCTGTAATGCGTGGTTGCGACGGTTGTAACCCTGAGCTTATGAAGGCTTGTGAGAATGGATATGGCGAGGGCGGCACCCTCGGTAGGATCCGTTCCGGCACAAAGCTCATCAAAAAGGACGAGTGAATTGCTGTCAGCTTTGGCAAGTATCTCAATGATGTTCTTCATATGTGAGGAGAACGTTGAAAGACTCTGCTCAATGCTCTGTTCATCACCGATATCGGCAAAAATATCATTAAATACAGTCAGCTCCGAATTGTCGGCAGCCGGTATATGGAGCCCGGACTGACCTAACAGTGAAAAAAGCCCGATTGTTTTAAGCGTTACTGTTTTACCGCCGGTATTGGGACCGGTTATTATGAGTTCGCTATATTCGTCACCGATTGATACGTCTATCGGCACAACCTTGTGGCTGTCGATGAGCGGGTGGCGGCCTTTCCGGATATTAATATAACCGCGCGTATTCATGATTGGTTCGCTTCCCTTGTATTCAAAGGAGAGCTTCGCTTTGGCAAAAATAAAATCCAGTTGTGAGAGAATGTCATAGTCAGCATCAAGCTCTGCTGTATAATTGCCTGCCATGGCTGAGAGCGATGCGAGAATCTTCGCAATCTCCTCACTTTCTTTAACCTCGTATTCGCGTATCTCATTATTAAGGCGTACTACGGACATAGGTTCAATAAAAAATGTGGAACCGGCCTTGGACTGGTCGTGGACCATTCCGGGAACCTGTGATTTATATTCGGCCTTGACCGGAATACAGTATCGTCCGCCACGCGTAGTGATAACGGCCTCCTGAAGATATGTCCGGTCACTTCCGTTAAGCATGCTGTTAAGTTCGGTACGGATTCTTTCAGTGCATATGCGCATCTGCCTGCGGATGTTCTTAAGCTCTGCGCTGGCATCATCCGCAATCTCATCCTCGGAGAGGATACAGCGTTCTATCTCCCGGCGGACATCTGCAATATCATATATGGCATCAAACATTCCGCTTAAGCTGTCAGCGGCTTCATCCTCTGAGACACCGTATCTGCGTGCCCCGGCAGCAACCTTTAACAATGAGCATATATCTAACAGTTCGGACATCCCAAGTGCGCTTCCGACTTCAAGAGCCTTGGTAAGAGGTCTTATGTCCTTGAGTCCGGCAAAAGAAATGCTTCCATGCCTGAAAATCCTGGATACCGCATCCGATGTCTGCTTAAGTGCTGAGTTTATCTCGTCCATATCCATCATTGGCTGCAATTCCCGGCACAGCTTAATGCCCGGCTCCGATGATGCATGTGATGCAAGACGGTCTGTTATTTTGTTGTATTCGAGTGTTTTAAGTGCTTTATTATTCATAGGAATATAATACAATATCCGGTCTGAAAGTTCAACCGGAGAAGTAATTTACATCTATGTCATAAATTGTTCATATTTTGTAGGTATAATCTTTTTTACTATGTATTGGAGATGACTTATGGAACAACAGAATAACAGCAATGAGGAGAAAAAATACAATCTTTATACGGAACATATCATGCCGGAGAAAGGGAAAAAAGTAAAAAAATTAGCCAAAAAGACAGCATTTGTCGTGGCTATGGCGGTTGTATTCGGACTTATCGCGGGTCTTGTGATGATCATAGTCTACAGAACTGGCGCCGGATATATAAAGCCCGATGAAGGAAGGCAGGATATCACACTTGAAAATCCTGCGGCAACTCCGTTGGAAGATACAACACAGACACTTCAGAATAACACAGAGGACATCACGGTATCTCCTGAACAGACGACGGAGGCAGAGCCGGAGTCCGAATCGGCTGCAGGGACGGGTGAGACCTCACCTGAAATCGGCCGGCTGACAGATTATGCGGCATCGCTTAAGGCAGTTGCGGCAGGAGTGAACAAGGCATCAGTAAAAATAACGGTTCTGTCGTCAGACGGTTCATGGGCGGATTATTCCGACAAGGAATACGGTATGGTAGTATCCGGGGATGATAGCGGATATTATATACTCACGGATTATTCGGCAGTCGGCGGTTATGACAGCATAACGGCAGAATTTACTGACGGAGCTTCGGCACAGTGCACACTTGTGGCCGGCGATGAGGTGTCGGGTATGGCAGTCGTAAAGGCTTCCAGAAACAAGAGCAACGCGGTTGCGATTGCACGCCTTGGTAATTCGGATGCAGTATCGGCCGGCGATATAGTGATTGCGGCCGGCAATCTTTACGGAAACGGAAGTGCAGTCGGTTACGGCATTATAGCCGATGCGCACGGATACCAGTACGGTACTGACTGCGGTTACGGACTTTTGCTCTCAGATATCAAATATGAGACATCGGGTTACGGATTTATCTGCAATACCTCAGGAGAAATCGTCGCGGTAGTAACTACGGAAATTACTTCTAAGAATAATTCATTGCTCGGTGGATACCGGGCATCGGGTGTAAGAACGCTTATTGAGAATCTGATTAACGGACGGAGCCGGTCGTATTTCGGAATAAAAGGACAACCTATAAACAGTGCCGCAGAAGATAATTACGGGATTCCGGCAGGTTTATACGTGTCGGCTGTTGAAGTCGGTTCGCCGGCATACAGCGCCGGCATACAGACGGGTGACATTATTACAAGAATTGATGCTAAGACGATAGAGAACATGTCTGATTTCATGGATAAGCTTAATGCTGCTGATTCCGGAGACATCATGGCGGTAACTGTCAAAAGAAAAAGCAGGGATTCGTATAAAGAGATTGTATTCCGTGTGACATTGGGTGTAGAATAGACACATATCAATTGAGTAGAAAAGGACATTACAGTATGAGATTTATTGAAACACTCAGAGAAGGCGAAAGAATATCGGGAGTATATTTTTGTAAACACAAGACAATAGCGGTTGCCAAGAGCGGCAAGGAATACGGCAACGTAATCCTTCAGGATAAAACAGGCACCCTTGACGGTAAAATCTGGGATCTTGGCTCAGCCGGAATCCGTGAATTTGAGTCCATGGATTATGTGGACATCAAGGGCGATGTCACTGTTTTTAACGGCGCACTTCAGCTTAACATAAAGGAAGCCCGCAAGGCTGACGAGGGCACATACATCGAGAGCGATTATATGCCTACTTCACAGAAGGACATTGAGGAGATGTATGCGGAGCTTACTTCCATAATCCTCAGTATGAAGAACGAGTATCTTCTTAAGCTCACACGCAGATTTTTTATAGATGATAAGGATTTTGCGGCAAAATTTAAGCGCCATTCGGCAGCGAAGCGCGTTCATCACGGTTTTGTCGGCGGCCTGCTTGAGCACACCCTGGGCGTGACGAAGCTCTGTGTCACATTGGCGGACAATTATCCTTATCTTAACAGGGATCTGTTAATAACAGCTGCTGTTTTCCACGATATCGGCAAGGTATACGAGTTGTCATCGTTCCCGGAGAATGATTACACGGATGCCGGCCAGCTTCTCGGACATATCGTTATGGGCTGCGAAATCATCGGCCGCGCGGTAAGTGAGATAGAAGGTTTTCCGGTTGTGCTTGCGCGCGAACTTAAGCACTGCGTATTGGCGCATCACGGTGAGTTCGAGTATGGTTCACCTAAGAAGCCGGCGCTCATCGAGGCGGTTGCGCTCCACTATGCCGATGATATAGATGCCAAGCTTGAGACCTTCAAGGAGGCTCTTAATGCACCGGGCGCACAGGCCGGGGAATGGCTTGGTTTCAACAAGATGTTGGACAGCAACATCAGAAGCACTATATAATATTTTACATGGTACTGATATGGAAATTATAAAAAACAAAGATTACGAATTAACAATAGAAGATATTACCCTTAACGGGGAGGGCGTAGGCAAAATAGATGGCTACGCTCTTTTTGTAAAAGATGCGATCGTAGGCGACCGCATTATCGCTAAAGCGACCAAAATCGGCAAAACCTACGGTTACGGCCGTCTTATGGAGATCATATCGCCGTCCCCTGACCGTGTGGCACCTCCGTGCCCTGTTGCCAAGGCATGCGGCGGCTGCACGCTCATGGCAATGTCATATCCGGCTCAGCTTTCCTTCAAAACAGATCTTATCCGCAACAACCTTGCCAGAATCGGCGGCCTCACAGACATCGAGGTTCCTCCGGTTCTCGGAATGGACGAGCCGTTCCGTTATCGCAACAAGGCCCAGTTTCCGGTCGGATATGACCGCGACGGCAACATAGTCACCGGCTTTTACGCAGGACGCACGCACAGTATCATTCCGTGCGATGACTGCCTCATCGGCAGTGACATAAATGCAGGAATTCTTGCAGCAATCAAGTCACACATGTTAAAGTACAATATTAAGCCTTACAATGAGGAACTTCACACTGGACTTGTACGCCACATCCTCATCCGCATCGGAGCCGCGACAGGACAGATTATGGTCTGCATCGTCATTAACGGTGACCATCTTAAAGCCGAGCCTGAACTTGTTAAAGCCCTTCAGAATCTCGCTTTTTCCGATGACAGAAAAATTGCATCGATTATGCTTAACTATAATACCCGCCGCACCAATGTAATCCTCGGTACCGAATGCCGCCTCCTCGCCGGCAATCCTTACATCGAGGATTATATCGGCGACATCCGCTACAGAATCTCGCCTCTGTCTTTCTATCAGGTCAACCCTAAGCAGACCAAGGTCCTCTACGACCTTGCGCTCTCATATGCCGACCTGCACGGAACCGAGACGGTCTGGGATCTCTACTGCGGAATCGGCACGATCTCGCTTTTCCTTGCCCGCAATGCGCGCAAGGTTTACGGTGTCGAAATAGTTCCGCAAGCCATCGAGGATGCCAAGGCCAATGCGGCCTTAAACGGCATCACCAATGCCGAATTCTATGTGGGCCGCGCCGAGGATGTCCTCCCGGCCAAATACGCTTCCGATGGCATTTCGGCCGATGTAATCGTCGTAGACCCGCCGCGCAAGGGCTGCGCCCAATCCCTGTTGGACACTATCCTTTCCATGGCTCCGAAGCGCGTTGTCTACGTAAGCTGCGATTCGGCCACCCTCGCCCGCGACTTAAAGTACCTCACCGCCGGGGGATATGCGGTGGAGAAGGTGCAGGGCGTGGACCAGTTCTGCCATAGCGGACATGTGGAGACGGTAGTATTGATGTCACGGGTTAAGGATTGACCGCCGAAAAAGTGCCATATTTCCGGGTTTTTCGGGCAATATGCTGTCAGAGGCGAAGAACGAAAATGACCGCAAAAATCGCTCCACGGAAACGAAATCTGCGGAGGGTTGAGTAGGCCATTTAGATGTCATAAGGTCGAGTTAGTGATTTAGATGCTTTTGTGGTAGGGTTGAAGCAGTAATTTAGATGTCGGAGGTGAAGAGCATTTGCTAAAAAAATATGATATTAGGTCATCCGCAAATGCCTGTAAAACATTAGTGGAATTAAGTGGAGTTGGTATTTCTACTTGGGAAAAATATGTTGGACATGAAGGAGAATATATATATACAGACGATTTAGTGGAAGATGTTATTAACACCTATGGACAGATTCCAAAGAATTATTTTGATTTTGATTTTGTATATTTTCATCTAACAACGAGTGCGAATGATTGTGCCGCGATAAAGAAATATGGGATTCTGGATTTAAAGCAGGCATATCTATGTAAAGAATCGGAAATCAGAATCTTTTTAGATCAGCATGGCGTTCTTTTGAATTTAGATAATGGCCTATTGACTTTCAATGGCAGAATGTACGATATTACTTTCCATTCAGGAAACTGTCCAAGAACCGGAACGCAAGAATACTTATGTTGGTCAATTGGACGAAAGTTTTATTACGATTACACAACATGCGGCTTTTTATCTGTATGGGAAAGGAGCCCGTATGGTGGTCAAGTACATTGTCGTCCAGAAATATTATGGGATATTGACAATTTATTGAGATTGGATTTATTAGGAGAATGGGAGCAATCGCATTGCCCTTATGAAATTACGGCTCATGTTAAAGGTAGCGATATTGTTTTTGACGGGGATGAAGATCAGAGTGATAAAGATAAAGTCTTGATGTATCTTACGATGGCCTATGATACAGCTTTCGGGGAGCCATTTGAACACGTTCTCCTTATGAAAAACGGAGTTCAAATTCCACCAACCGATATAATTGAAATAAAGCCTTTGTCGTGCTGGAAGTAAAGAAAACACAAGCATCTCAGAATTTGGTTCAGAGATGCTTGTATTTTTATGCTTCGATGTCGATTGTGATGCCGGATTTGAAGTCTACTGTGAAGTGGTCCTCAAAGACTGTTATCTTTTCAATCAGGCGGCTAACCAACGTCTCATCAAATTTTGTGATGGTGATGGACTGGCCTTTGACGAAATCCTGCAGGTCCCGAATCTGCTTCATCTGTTCATTCTTGATGACGCTGTCCACCTCGGCCTGCCTGCGCTGATCTAGGAGCCGAAGAATTTCGTCAGCGATGGCGTCGTAGTCGTCTTTCTGGTTGATCTTCTTCAGGAGCTCCTTCTTTAGCTTGTTCAGCTGCTCGTCTATGACCTCCGGTGAGAGGGCATCGCCCTGCAGGACCACCGTGGCGATGTTTGCCCACTGCGTTTGCAGGAAATCATCCTTCTGACAGAGCACCCTGTTGATGGCGTCGATCACCACCTGTTCCAGAAGCGTTTCATTGACCGTTCGGTTGTGGCAGGCGTTGCCGATGGCTTCAAGCCGTGAGCCGCACCGCCAGACGATGGACTTGTAGCCTCGGTTGTTCCAGTGGACGCGCCGGTAAAACTCACCGCACTCGCCGCAGAAAAGGATCTGTGCGAAGCAGTGCTTGCAGGAGTAGCAGTGCCGTTTGCCGTTGTCGCTGGTGTGGACCACGCGCCTGCGGACCAGCTCCTCCTGCACCAGAAGGAAGATGTCCTTCGGAATGATCGGCTCGTGGTCGCCATCCACATAGTACTGCGGGACGATGCCGTTGTTCCGGATGCGCTTTTTCGTCAGGAAGTCCGTGGTGTAGGTCTTCTGCAGGAGCGCGTCACCGATGTATTTCTCGTTTTGGAGAATCTTGTTGATGGTGCTGGTGTGCCACTTCGCCTTACCTGCGCCGGTGAGAATGCCGTCCGCCTCCAGCCCAGCGGCGATCTTATCCATGCTCAGGCCCTGCAGGTATTCCCAGTAAATGCGCCGGACGATCTTAGCCTGTTCTGGATCAATGACAAGGTTGCCATCAGCGTCTTTGGTGTAGCCGAGAAAGTGGTTGTGGTTGACCTGCACCTTGCCTTGCTGGTAGCGGTACTGAATGCCGAGCTTCACGTTTTGCGATAAGCTCTGGCTTTCCTGCTGGGCAAGGGAGGCCATGATGGTCAAAAGCACCTCGCCTTTGGAGTCCATTGTGTTGATGGACTCTTTTTCGAAGAAAACCGGAATGTTCAGGTAGGTCCTTCAGCTCTCGGATGTATTTCCGGCGGTCCAGCGTGTTACGGGCAAATCGGCTGATCGACTTGGTGATGATCATGTCGATGTTTCCTGTATGGCATTCCTCGATCATGTGGTTAAACTCGTCACGCTTTTTGGTGTTCGTACCCGTGATTCCATCGTCTGCAAATATGCCAGCCATCACCCATTCAGGGTTCTTGGAGATGCACTCAGTGTAATGTTCGATCTGAGCTTCATAGCTGGTGGCCTGCTCATCGCTGTCAGTACTGATGCGGCAGTACGCTGCAATTCGGAGCTTTGCTTCTCAGCCTTTTTGATGTTGTTCCCGACCTGCCTTTTTGCCGGGATGACCATAACATTTCCCATCAACTCACCTCGCTTTCAATCAGGCTGTAAATATACTCGGCCTGCGTTACTGGGTTATCAAATCGTGTCTTGATGTCCCGGATTGTAAAAACGGTAGGAGTCTTGAGCACTTTTTCTTTTGGAGTGCGGTTCAGCCTCCCAAGAGCAGCAGCCCGCTTCATCAGCTCTTCCTGTGCATTCTGGAAGACTGTCTCGTCGATGATGGTCGGGTAGAAATCGTCACCGATGTAATGCTGCGTATTTAGCAGACGCTTGGCAGTTCCGTGGTAGGTGTCGATACCAGCCTCATCAGCCGCGTCCTTCAGGCTTAGGCCAGTGAGGTAATTTTCATAGAACTTTTCGGAACTTCCCGGCAGCTTCTTCATCAATCACCGCGATACCATTCTCAATTCGGTATCCGTATGGTGTATGTCCCATGTGTTCACATCCTTTCCTTGAACGTAAGCCCGCATTTTAGTTCAAAGGAAATCTCCTCGCGGGAGAGCACCTTGATTCGGGTTACGATATTTTCAAACACCGCTTTGTCAAAATCCGTCAGCATGGAGGCTTTTTCTACATACTGCAGAAGGTCCTGCGTTGCAGTGATGTGTGCGCCGCCACCGCCGATGACTTTGCTGAGGGAATCCATCTCCTGCCGGTAGCGGTTCGCCTGCGAAAGAAGCGTGTTGTTTTCTTCGTTGTAAAGAATCTGGTCGATGTAGCCCTGCGCCATCAGCTTGGTCAGGGTTTCTCGCTGTGCTGCATTTTCCAAGAGCAGGGTTTGGATTTCTTGAATCCGGCGCATAGGTGCATCATTGCATCCGCTCCGTATTGCTTCCAAATAAGGTTTCAGGATAATGCTGTGGGCGAAAATCAGCTTGTTGATCATCGTCACAAAAGCAGTCTTAACAGCGTCGTTCCTGATGTATTTCATGGAGCAGCGGTCCTTGTCCTCAATGTGGGTGTTGCAGCACCACGCAACGTATTTGTGTGTCGTGGTGGAGTGCATTCGACGCTTGAAGGTATCGCCGCACTCGCCGCAGACGATTTTGCCGGAAAAGCAGTATCGGATCTGGTATTTTTCGCTGCCTTTGACGATGCCTTTTTCCTTGCCGCGCTGCTTAACCAGAGCATTTGCCGCCTCAAAGACCTCACGGCTGATGATGGCTTCATGGTGATCTGCCATCGCGTACTGATCTTTCTGACCGTAATTGACATGGCGATTGAACTGCGAATCGGTATAGGTCTTTTGGAAAATCACATCGCTGGTGTATTTTTCGTTGCTGATCATGCCTCGCACCGTTGTAGGCGTCCAGCGTCCTCCCTTTTTGGTAGGTACGCCGTTTGCATTCAGTTCCTCTGAAATGGCGTGTGTGCCTTCGCCGGAAAGCACCTGCTCAAAAATACAGCGGACCGTCTTGACCTGCTCCGGATTGATGACCATCTGGTCACCGTCCCAATCGTAGCCGTAAGGCGGATAGCTGAGTTTGAAGGTTTCATTCTTGAAACGTTTCTGAATGGACTATTTGCTGTTCTCGGAAATGGATGTAGACTCTCCCTCGGCCATGCTGCTTAGGATAGCGAGAAAGAGCTCACTTTCCATCGAGCTGGTATTCAGATTTCCCTTCTCAAAATAGATCGGAATGTCCAGTTCGAGGAGTTTCCGGACCATCTCCAGACAGTCTGTGGTATTTCTTGCAAAGCGGCTGATGGACTTGGTGATTACGAAGTCGATCTTCCCAGCCTTGCAGTCTGCGATCATCTGAAGCAGAGCCGGTCTCTTTTCCTTTTTCGTGCCGGAGATGCCTTTGTCAAAATACAGCCCTGCAAACTCCCAATCCTCACGACCGGTGATGTAATTCTCGTAGTGGGTTTTCTGTGCTTCGAGGCTTTCAAGCTGCGCGTCGCTGTCTGTGGAAACGCGGCAGTAGGCTGCCACCCGGAGGACTTTGGTGGTGGATTTTTTCTTGACGTCTCCACCTAATCTCGTGACCTTTTTCACGGTTTCACCTCCCTTCGGTAGTGTCTATCTATCATTCTAAAAGCAATATTTATCAAGTCATTTTCGACATAATCTCGGCCAGAAACGGAGAGAAAGATTTCCGGTTCAGGGCGGTCAATTTGTCGAATCGCGACAAGGAAACAAGTCCTGCATCCAGCATTGTTTTTGCGATGCTCTGGGCTCTGTAATAATCGACATCCCGCTGAATTTGCTCCTCGGTAAAAAATGGTCCGTGGTCACTCCATCAAGGGCAGCGGCGAGGTCGGCATCGGGTAATGTAATCTGTGTCATAGGTATATCCTCCAGTCCGAGAGGGTTTCTCTCACTTTCCACTGGAGGCGGTGGACCTGTTTTGACGAAGAAAAGCATAAAAAAAGAGGCCCACCAAGGAAAAATCCCTGATGGGCCATGAAAGTGTCGCCATATTCAGCTCGGGAGCTTCAGCTTCTGGCCACTGTAAATGGTGGTGTAGCTAAGGCTGTTCAAAGTCATGATCTCCGGATAACAGCTGCCTTTGCCAAGAAAGCGCTGCGCAATTTCCCAGAAAAAGTCACCTTTGACCACCGTGTATTCCAGATAGGTTTCGACTTTCTGCTCCGGATAAATGCGGGTGCCGTCATTCGCAAAAACATAGTAGCCGGGATTCTCGTCTGCCTGTTTCTTGGCGTTGGCCAGTACGCGATATGCGCCGAGCTACGATTTGGCGTAGGACCGGCTTTTCCTTACGCGATAGTATCCGCTTGTGAGCTTCTCCGGATAAACAATGCCGGCATACTTATCGTAGTAAGTTTGTCCATATCCGGCACGCTTTGCCTGAACGGAGGCACCCTGATCTGCGGGACGCCCATACTGCGTCAGCACTGCCGTGGAAGCATCTGTGATGGATGTTGCCGTCTGCAGCGTTTTCAGAAGGGTTTTGTATCCTTCCGAGAGCTCCTTCCAGATAAAGCCACGCTGCTTTTCACAACGTGGCTCCTAAACTAATCCAGATATACAAATGACTGAGGTGCTTGGTTAATCCCATAATCGGAGAGTTCCTTGGGAGTATCGTATATTATTACGTCTTTGATCTTGTAAGCAGTGGCTTTATCCTTTCCCGCATAGTAGGAGAAGTAAAATTTTTTTGTTATACCTGCTGCTGTCTTTGCAATTTCCCATATCTCTTTTGGCGTGCCCTCCAGAATTTCATCTATGGTAGCTTCACCGACCACTTGCTTCTGAGGGGATGAGGCATAAAAGATGATGCGGTCCACGCCATCCTTGGGTTTGCTCTTCCGAAATTCGTATTGTTTCTTGCCTTCCAGTATTACCTTAGCATATTTAGGTTTAATCGATAATAACATTGTCGACATCGACGTTGCCCTCCCGTAATATTTCTTTGAATTCGCCGGGGGTAAGCCTGATCAATGCCGGGTATATCCCTCCGTGGCTGCTGCTCCAGTAGCCTTTAGTTTCGAGGGTGTCCATATTGATATTATGGCCTTCGCCAAAATAGCCGTAATAAAGCATCTCTACGACGAACATATTCTTATCGTTATTATATTTTGTCTGGAGCTCGCTTTCATCGTAAACAGACTTATTGCCGATCTTGGTGAGAAGCTCGTCGAACGTCATGAGATGAGTTCCGCTCCGTTTTACGGCTATAACGTTAGTCACTATGCAGAATGAGGTCAAGCAGGATTTGTAACGCTTAGTTCCCGCTCCATTATGAATCCGGTATATGAAGATCGGTTCACCAACTTTATATGGTGGCACTGTGTACTGCGCTCCAACATAGATTTTGCTGAGTCCATTCCTTACATTCAGAGCAACGGAAGTCTGTAGGGTATTCTTCAGCTCAGAATATGGGAAGAGGGTATCGTGATAAAAATCATTTACGCACAGATATCCTGCATTTTTAAAGTCGGGATTGATAAATGGAAATGACTTGTATGGATCGCTATAGTCCACGTCGCTGCGGCTGCGGAGATATACTCCTTCGCCATTAGGGTTATATCCAACCTTGATGAATCCAAACTTGGTGAGCTGGGCGATCAGAAGGTCATGCTTATCAAATACGGTTACGTAGATATCTTCCCGGCCCAGATCCTTCCACTTCCAAAGGACAAGACCAATAGCACCTTCACCAAGACGTTGACCGCGAAAACGCTCTGCAATCTTGATAGTAGTGATTTTACAACGAGTCTTTTTGGGTAAAGTAGAATCAGTGAGAACAATATTCTCGGTCTCATCTTTTATGCATACAAAGGCACCGAGACCGTTTTCGTCATCGAATACTAAGGCTGTGCGACCTTCCTGAGCTTTTTCAGGGAACCATACCTCAAATGGCTTTACTTTGCCGCCTACCGGGTAGTCTGCCTTCAAAGAATCAAAGAAGGGATCGTTTAGGTCAATATCAGTGAATTTTTTGAGAGAAAAATTGCCTGCCATGAACAGCTCCTCCTTAAAGTGACTTTATAAAATCAATTGCCCTCGCAAGGTCTCCGGAACCACCAGAGATAAAGAGCCTCGCGCCGATATCAGCAGCGACTTCTTTTGCGTAGGCGCTTTCTTCCTGTTGAAAATCCTCAATGTCTTGAACAGAGACTTCAATCCCGTCGCGCTTCTTACGTCGGGCAGCAATAACCTCGGACCTCTCCATTAACAAGATAATCGCCTCCGGTTTCAGGGCAGTGAAGGTGTCATATGGAATCCGAGTAATTTCTCCGGACGCATTCAATAAGCAGAAGTGCCCATCCAGAATAAAGTTTTCCCCGAAGTCTCTTAACTCACTGACTGCCTGAAGGAGGTATTGCTGGTTGTCGTCGATATCAGGTATGAGCTTGTCCTTGGAAAATCCGGAATGCTTCTTCTGCGTTATCAACGTACTGGCGGAGTATGACTCTATGCCAGTTTCCGTTTTAACCATATCACAGAAGTATGACTTTCCCACGCTGTGGACACCGCTTATAAAGATCATGAACGACACGCCTCCTTAGTAAAAAATCGGCTGAGAAACCAACTATCTCTAACATTATAGCAGATTGAGCTACAAAATTCAAGGGAAAACGATAATTATTCCTGCAAACGCAGGATAAAATCTTGGATTTTGATGAGAGATGTGATATAATGGGAAAGCCGAAGTTTATGTGTAGACATTTTGGCAGAAAATGGAGGTTGACACATGGCCATTAGTTACAAAAAATTATGGAAGCTGTTAATTGATAAAGATATGAAGAAAAAAGATTTACAGCATGTAGCTGGGATCAGTGCGGCATCCGTGACGAAGCTCGGTAAGAACGAAAACGTAAACACAGAGATTATAAAAAAAATCTGTATAGCTTTGCAATGCGATGTCAGTGACATAATGGAAATGGTCGATGATGAATAAAAAGGTCCTATGGACGGTGAATATGCAGCGTAACTAAAGGAGGATTTGATCATGGGCAGACCGGAGGATTCAAGGGTTAAAATACCGGCGCTCGTGCATTTCACGAGACTTGGATATGAATATATGTCCCTCAAAGGAAAAAATCGTGGCGTTGATTATGACGAAGACACGAATATTTTCTATGCGCAATTTTTAGAAGCCCTGAACAAGATCAACGGAGTTTCTTTATCGCAGGAAGAGTCTCTTAAGGTAATTAATGAGCTAAAAATCAAACTCGATAATGATGATCTGGGCAAAGCCTTTTTTAGTCTTTTAAAGGACGGGATTAATGGCCTCCGCCTCGTTGATTTCTCTGATATCACAAATAATTCGTATGTTGTCGTAACGGAGCTTCCTTATGAGAATGGCGATGACAATTTCAGACCTGATATTACCATCTTGATCAATGGTATGCCGCTGTCTTTTGTGGAAGTAAAAAGACAGAATAACCGCGAAGGCATATTGGTGGAACGCGAGAGAATGACGCGTCGGTTTTCAAACCGGATCTATAGAAGGTATGTAAACATCACTCAATACACCGTGTTCTCCAACAATAATGAGTACGACGATACCGACATTGAACCAATACAAGGTGCATTCTATGCGTCCAGCAATTACGGAAAAATGTTCTTCAGTAAGTTTAGAGAGCAGCGTAAGGAGGAATTGAGTCGATCTCTATTGCCTATAGATGATGAAACGGAGCTCTATATCTTAAAGGATACAAATCTTCTCTCAATCAAAGGCACGCTGGAATACAATTCTTCTATTAGCGAAGATTCTCCAACAAATCGAATCGTGACTTCTTTATATGCAAAGGAACGGATAATGTTTCTTTTGCAATATGGAATTTGTTATAAGGAAACAACCGACAAAAACGGTATACGTCACATAGAAAAACACATCATGCGTTACCCGCAAATGTTTGCTACTATGGCCATCCGAGATCGCCTCGACGAGGGTATTAAGAAAGGTATCATTTGGCACACACAGGGTAGCGGGAAGACAGCTCTTGCTTATTCAAATGTGCTTTATCTGCGGGATTACTTTCAAAAGCAAGGTAAAATAGCGAAGTTCTACTTCATAGTTGACCGGATCGATCTTGCTTCTCAGGCAAAAGCAGAGTTTGAGGCACGCGGATTGAAGGTGATCACTGTCGATTCAAAGGAGGACTTTGTCACAAATATTTCCTCCATAGGCGAAGCTGATAAAAGTGGGAAGATTGCCTTTACCGTCGTAAATATCCAGAAATTTTCTGCGGAATCGGTGACAAAAAAGGCAGATTATAATGTCAATGTTCAGCGCGTTTATTTTATGGACGAAGCTCATCGGAGCTACAATCCCAAAGGCTCATTTCTTGCAAATTTGATGGCCTCAGATCGAGAAGCTATTATGATCGCTCTGACTGGCACTCCGCTAATCGGAGAGGGATATAACACAAAAGACGTATTTGGTCCGTATATTCACAAGTATTATTATAACCAATCAATTGCAGATGGATATACGCTGAAGCTAATCCGCGAAGAGATAGAGATTACTTATAGAACACAGATGGCCGCCACACTGGAACATCTTGAAGTCCAAATGGGTTCCATCAAGAAAAAAGATTTATATTCCCATCCAAAGTTTGTTAAAGAGATGGTCGACTACATCGTAGATGATTATAAAAAAGGCCGTAGTGTTTTGGATAGCTCAATTGGCGCGATGATCGTTTGTGATTCTTCAGAACAAGCGCGAGAAGTTAACGCTCAGCTGGATAGATTAAATGCCTATTCTCATGCTCTCGTTTTGCATGATGAAGGGAGTAAGCAGGACCGAAAGGATATTCAGGAGGACTTCAAGAAAGGCAAAATTGACATACTTGTTGTCTATAATATGTTGCTGACTGGATTTGATGCTCCTCGTCTAAAAAAGCAATATCTGGCACGAATGATCAAGGCCCATAATCTGCTTCAAACGCTAACAAGGGTTAATAGGCCTTACAGAGATTATCACTATGGGTTTGTCGTTGACTTTGCAAATATTAAAGACGAATTTGATAAAACAAATAAGGCATACTTTGATGAACTTCAAGCAGAACTGGGCGATGAAGTTGAGAATTACAGCGAGATCTTTAAGAGCCATGAGGAGATTGAGCGGGATTTAACGGATGTAAAAAACCAGTTATTCCTATATGACACAGATAACATCGTTGAATTTATAAATCAAATTAATGGTATTGATGACAAAAAGACTCTCCTCAATTTAAAGGAGGCGCTTGAAAATTATAAAGTTCAGCATAATCTTATCCGCTTATTCGGCTATGATGACTTATATGTTCATTTTGATGTGAGCAAGGCAATCCAGATGCTGAATGAGGTGACAAATAGGATAAATATTATCAACTTCAAACAGAATGTCGAAAACTCTGAGGATATGTCTGGGGTCTTGAATACAGCTCTGGATCAAATCAGTTTTCAGTTCAGAAAGGTAAAAGAAGAAGAACTGGTTATCGCAGATGCGTTTAGAAATGCACTCGAAAAAACGCGACGCGAGATCGTGGATCGATGCCTTGATCCTAAAGATCCTGAGTACATATCTCTTCTCGAAGAACTGAAACGTGTCTTTAAAAAGAAAAATATAGAGGAACTTACTACTGATGAAATGAAGGCCGTAATAGAGGAACTCGATGGCCTAAGAAAAAGAGCTGAAAAGCATAATCACGAAGATCAAATGCTGGCCGCTAAATATGATGGCGATGTTAAGTATATGCGAACACATAAGCGGATAATGGGTAATCCGCCACCCATCGCAGATGCAATTACGGTTCATTCAATCCTGATGGATGTCAAAAGGCAGGCGGACGATACTGTTTCTCGTAACGAGAGTGTATTAGATAATCAGGCGTTCTTCATCAGGTCTCTACAACCTGCTATTATTTCTGCTTGCAGAAAGCGAAACACTAAAGTTAATATGCAGCAAGTTCAATTTATAGATGCTTGCATCGCACAAGAATATTTTACGGAAAGGAACTGGGCTTCTTAATATGGAAACAGAGATTATTATGACAAGAACCAAGGCAATGATTGATGACCTAAAAACAGTCTGTGCAAATTATGGCCTCGGCAACGCAAGTAGCGAATATAAAATTATCACAGAGGTTTTCCTATATAAATTCTTGAATGACAAGTTCTTGTACGAGGCCAGACAAGCCGATGATAGCTTAAAAAACAGTACTAATATTGAAGCTGATCTTAGTGCAATGGACGATGACAGTTACGACTTCCTTCTTGCCAGCCTTCCTCCAACGACTGCTCAGCTTAAGAAAGAGCACTTTATTTCCTATCTGTTTAACCGAAAAAACACAGACAAGTTTAATGAACTGTTTGATGATACGCTGATCGATATAGCTAACTTTAACATTGACGTGTTTTCGGTCAAGACGGGTAGTGAAGATAAAATAAGACTGTTTGACGCAATCTCGGTGTTTGTTACCGAAACCAATAAGAGATCAGACTTCTGCCGAGCAATCATTGATAAACTGATTGCCTTTAGCTTTGCGGAAGCCTTTGCACAAAAATATGACTTCTTTGCAGCCGTCTTTGAATATCTTATTAAAGATTATAACAAAGATTTTGGTAAGTACGCTGAGTACTATACACCACATTCGATAGCCAGCATTATCGCCAAGATCATGGTGCCGGACGGGGCACAGAATGTTACTGTATATGATCCTGCAGCGGGATCAGGTACGCTTGTCCTAGCGCTTGCACATGAAATCGGTGAGGATAACTGTACGATTTACACACAGGATATCTCTCAAAAATCGAATGAGTTTTTGAGACTCAATCTGATCCTCAACAATCTGGCCCACTCCCTCGGAAATGTTGTTCATGGGGATACCCTTCTTCAGCCGGAGCACTTGAACAAGCAGAAGAACGGCTTAATGAAGTTTGACTATATTGTTAGCAATCCGCCATTTAACATGGATTTCAGTGATAATAGAGACACTCTGGCTGGAGAGAAGTACAAAGAACGATTCTGGGCTGGGGTTCCCAATATCCCCAAGAAAGATAAGAAGTCTATGGCTATTTATCTAATGTTTCTCCAGCATATTTTATATTCGTTGGGAGACAAAGCAAGGGCAGCTATTGTGGTTCCAAGCGGCTTTTTAACTGATACGGGGAATATACAAACAGCTATCCGTGATTATATTATAGACAACCATTATCTGTTTGCGGCAATGCAGATGCCGACAAACGTATTTGCAAATACAAATACAAGTGTTTCAGTTCTCTTTGTCGATAAAAGCAGAGACAATAATAAGGTTATGTTTGTGGATGCCTCAAAAATGGGTAAGTCAATTAAGGTCGATGATAATGCTCGAACAGTGCTTTCTTCAGAAGACGAAAAAAAGATAATCGAGGCAATCCTTAATAGGGAAAGCATACCTGAGTTTTCCGTTGAAGTTGACATATCAGAGATCACAGCGAATGAAAAAATGATAAAACCGGGGCTGTATTTTGAAATGCAGTATCCCCTTCTTCATGATTATTCTTTGTCAATGGAGGCCGAAATCATGAAGCTCAGGCAAAAGCAGGCGGGTCTTTTGCGAGTCACAAGAAGTGCCTATGCAAGGAATCTCCTAATTAAATGGTTCGTAGATTTTGACCTTCCAATTCAATATGATGGTATGTACGAAAGTGAGTATGGCCAGATACCCGATGTGTTGGATCTCGTTCCTTTGGAGAAACTAATAGATGAAACACTTGGAGGCGAATGGGGCAAGGAAGAGAGCGAAGGACGATACACGCATGCTATAAGGTGTATTAGGGGAACGGATATTCCTAATGTACAGAAATCTTATTACGAAGATATACCGGTAAGATACGTTCAAAAAAAGCATATCGATGAAAAAGGCATCAAAGCAAACGATATTATTGTTGAGATTTCTGGTGGCAGTCCGATTCAATCGACTGGACGCATTTGTTTCATCTCAGACGAGATTCTGCAGGATATTGATTCGCCTGTTCTGTGCACCAACTTCTGTAGGATTATTAGGCTAAAAAACCCTGAACTTGCTGAGTATGTCTATAATTACCTCTTGCTTCTGTATTCAAGAGGATACTTTTTCAATCTCGAAAATAATACGACCGGGATTAAGAACCTGATTTTCTCTGCGTTCGCTAAAAACATCAAGGTTCCGTTACCAAAAGATCTATCGGTTATTCAAAAATACTATGCCGCTCTTGATGCGTATTGCAACGAGCTGTAAACGAAGGAGGTCAAAAGCATGAAGGTATATTTAAAACGAAGAAACGGTGATGTCGATGCCAAAGGCATTTTTGATGAGTCGACAGGAGCACTAAATGTTTTAAAGGGATCAAGAGTTTCTGGTCAAGTGCACCATACAGAAAAGTTCCGTGGAGCAAAAACCATTGAGGTTCTTCGAGAGAAGTGTGTTGCTAATGGAGTAGTTAAAGAAGATGTCCTTTTCAAAAGTGCCTCCACTGCAGCCAATTTTGTGACCGGAAGCAGCACAAATGGACTGACCAGCTGGAAGACTGAAGATGGGGTTCAATTAAGAACTATAGTGAAGGGATAAATTCAAGCAATTTTAGCGATGAACTATCAGTTGCGTCAATGTTAGGTGATTTGAGCTCTGCCGTGTTTCGCGAGAGCTTTTATAGAGACGCAAATATGGAGGAAATACATGAAAAAAATTGAAGGCTCTCCTAAGAGTTTGAAGCAGCTGCTACAGAACACAAAGTATTCTATTCACTACTATCAGCGTGAATACATGTGGCAGAGGAAGCATATCGAAGAATTGATCGACGACCTGACGTCGGAGTTTTTGGATTACTATGCTCCCGGTGATAGCCGTCAGAGGGTTCAGGATTATGGCGCATATTTTATGGGCTCCATCGTCCTTGCCGGAAGAGAGAATGCCATCATTGACGGGCAGCAGAGATTTTCTTCGCTTACCATTCTGCTGATGTATCTCAACAATCGGCTGCGCACTCTTGGTCAAAGCTATAGCATGATCGAGCAGATGATTTTCTCCGAGGCTTATGGCACGAAGTCCTTCAACATCAATGTTGAGGATCGGTCAGATTGCATGAACGCTATCTTCAATGATCAGCCGTTCGATATCACTGATGTTGGAGAGTCCGTGAAAAACCTTTATGGCCGATACAACGATATCATCGATGTTTTTCCTGCCGATGATATTACGGATGATATGCTTTTACATTTCTGTGACTGGCTGGCCGAGAAGGTATTCTTCATTGAGATCGTGGCGACAACAGAGCAGGATGCACATAAGGTTTTCGTGACCATGAATGACCGTGGCCTTAGCTTGACATCGACTGAAATGTTGAAGGGTTACCTGTTGTCAGAAATCAAAGATGATACCAAACGTGAAAAGCTCAACGATATATGGAAGGACAAGGTTCTTTCCCTTAAGAAGGACGATGATAAGGGTGATGAGACCTTTATCAAGGCATGGCTGAGAGCACAGTACGCTGAGACTATTCGTGAAACCAAGGCCGGTGCTGTTAATCAGGATTTTGATATCATCGGTGGCTCTTTCCATAAATGGGTGCGCGATGAGCGTGATAAACTGGGCCTTTCTTCCACGGATGACTTTGAGCTGTTTATCATGAAGTTCTCGAAGTTTGCCGATGTGTATAAAAAAATCCGCGAGGCAGAGAACACCTTCGCGGAAGAAACAAAATACATCTATTACAATGCGCAGGTCAATTTTACGCTTCAGCCGCAGCTGTTACTGGCACCTATCTGCTATGAAGACACATGGCCGGTTATCATCGAAAAGATGAATCTGGTTGCTCGCTTTATTGACCTGCTGATTACTGCCAGAGTAACAAACTACAAATCCGTTGACTACAGCACGATCAAGAACTATGTATTCAACGTAACGAAAAATATCCGTCGCTGCTCTGTGGAGGACCTGAAAGTTTGTCTGAAGGCTCAATTCGAGAATCTCGCTTATGATCCGGCAGCAGCGCTTCCTGAATTGCGCTTGAACAGCTTTACTAAAAAGTACATCAAGAATATGCTTGCCCGCATCACTAGTTATATTGAGGAGCAGACCGGTGTGGCTTCAAACTACTGCAATTACATGAATACGCAGACAAAGAATCCGTTTGAAATCGAGCACATCATCACGGACCATTACGAATGGTTCACCAGCGAATATGCTGATCAGGAAGAATTCAGGCGTTGGAGAAATAGTTTTGGTGCACTGCTGCTTCTGCATAAGAGCATCAACGCCAGCCTGAATGATTCCAAATACGATTACAAACTCTCGAAGTATTGCTCCAACGAGGGCAATATTTATACCGAGTCACTTGGTGATCAGGCATACCAGAATAACCCGAAGTTCAAGAAGTTCATAGCGGATAAAGGGCTGGGCTTCAAGCCTTATGCACAGTTTGGTAAAGCAGAAATCACAGAGCGGCTTCAGCTCCTTGTGCAGCTGGTTAATCTGGTTTGGAATACGGAGATGTTTGTATGATGGAGCTTTTAGAAGATGTTTTCATTCGCTGTGGCCGATGCGGAAAAGTAACTGGAATCCACAAAGAGGATTTTGATTTTGAATCCAACGTATATGATCGTGGCGAAAATGGAATGGGAGAAGAAATTGAATACTGGCACGACGGCTATATTGAATGCGACCATTGCGGCAATGAAATCTCTTTCAGAATTTCCGGCTATGAATACCCAGTAGGAGCCTTCAATTATGAAGACTGCGAAATTGCTGGTGGACGTTTCGAAGAAGAACCTCACATGGGTGTCGTCTATAGCCGTGATGATTTTGATCCGGATGACGCCTATCCAGAGTATTCTCGTATACAGCAACTCATTATGGATATAGCTCAGGACCGGGAGCTTATTTACAATATATCCTCTCGTGAATTTGAAGAGGTTATCGAACGCCTATTTCAGGATGAGGGATTTGAAACAAAACTGACACAGCCGACAAGAGATGGTGGCCGCGATATTATTGCTACCAAGTACGAAATGGGTAAGCCGATAGTCTTTTACATTGAATGCAAGAGGTACGGCAGAAGAAATAGTGCTGGGGTAAGCATCGTCAGGTCCTTGTTTGGTGTTCAGTCTTCTGACCGAATCAACAAATCGATCTTGGTGACTACAGGCCATGTGACTCGTGACGCACGAAGATTTGTAGATGATCAGAATGCTATGATGAGCGTTATTGATGCTGACGAAATACACGAGCTGATTCAGAAAAGTGCGAGGAAGTATCGTGGGTATTAGGGTTGAGGCGATGAAATTCCATGCACTCGCGCAACCGTCAAGGGTTGAGGCGATGGCAGCTTCGATTCTCGAAAAGGTACCATTTCATGTGGGGTTTCGAAAACTTGGATATGTTCCCGCTAACGAATGGACTTGAGGCGGACGAGGAGAAAAGTGGATAAGTTCAGATGAAAACGACTGGACTTATTTCCGCGAACGTCGGGAGGCTCTGACATCCAAATGGAGGTATCGTTCCATGTTGAGACGGTGTGTCTTTTGGGCAAACGAAAACCAGATTCCACGGTAAAATTAAGCGTGGATATGGATGGTTACTACCGTATTATAAATGGTAAAGGCGAGAAATGATGATTTCGCTATAGTGAATCGTTCACGTTGATAATATATCTGATTTTGGAGGAAAATTTAATTTATGAATAAAGAAAAAGCAGATATGATTATTTATACGACAGAGGATGGTTTGACGAAAGTTGAAACTACTTTTGATGGTGATACAGTCTAGTTGTCTATTGATCAGATGGCAGAATTGTTTGAGAGAGATAAATCAACTATTTCCAGACATATAAAAAACATATCAGGTAGAGTACATATATATTTGTGTATCAACAGCAATTCCGGTTGATGGTTACAGCTTATACTCATTACGATAAGAAATCAGCTTTACCGAGACGATTGGATGCTCGATATGATAGAATAGATGAAGTGGAAGAAACAGTTCATGCAGGCGAATGAGAATGTTTATATTTTACATTAGAATAATTTCTTTAATTTTTTAAAGATTTATATATCCATAATAATACCGTAACAAATTATGTTTTGTTTAAGGAGGTTGCTTTATGGATAATAAAATCAATTATGGTAATATCGTAGATTTGGCTCCGGTTGTATACGTTGACGCATGTGTATTTATTCCAAAGTATTTTACTTGGGAAAAAGAAAGTTGCCCTGCTGAGATTATAATAGGAGACAATTGTATTCAGTGTAACGTGGGTACAAAACTTCTGTTTAAGACTGACAAAGGAATAGTTGAGATGGCGTTGCCGTTCACAAAGAAGGCTCACTGCTATAAGCTTAATATCTTAGAATTCTTTGAAAGCAATTATATAGCTTATAGATTGGGAGATGGAATCTATTGTGATGGAGATAGGTACAATCAGAATGCCTCCACTAGTGAGGTAATATATGATAAGAATGTAATTATCGAGAAAACGAGTAGTCCATATTGGGGATTGCAGATGGAATTGGTCATTGTTAATAAGAAGAAACGCCCCGAAGTTAGGGGAAAAAAGGTCAAAATTATTCGATTTAATTATTGCCGAAAGGAAAATCAGTACAACATTGAAAATTGGTTCCGAAATGTGGTGAATGGAAGTACTAAAATTGAACCATATACATTGGATAAAGTAATGAGAGAGAATCTTGAGAGGATTAATTTTATGGCATGCACTTTGTTTTGTAAGATAAATAACGAATATAAATGGGAAAACTATAGAAAATTAATTTGAAGGTATTGTAATGAATTATCGCACTATAAAGTGGCATATTATGTGTGATACTACAATTAGAAGTAATATGATATGTGATAAATGGACTTTACAGGGAGATTTTAGGTGAACGATATGGAAAAAGAAGATAATAATGTAACAAATGAGGAACTCATAAAAAGAGTAAAAAATGGTGATAATTCTGCATGGGAGATGCTTTGTGCGAAGAATGAAGACTATATAAAGAGAATAGCCAGGAACAAAGCAAAAAGAATAAATCATTTCCCGAAAGATGATAATGACGATTTGATTCAGAATTTGTGTCAGGCGGGTTGGCTTGGATTCTTAGATGCCATTAAGCACTATAATCAAAAAAAGGCAAAAAACACTATGTTTTCAACTTATGCTGCCAGTTGGATTAGTGGTGAGATGAGTAAGGCTTTAGATGATTATCTTAATTCTACCGGAGTTACAGGTCGCGTGAAATATCATCAGATGATTCAGTCAGTGAGTATGGATAGTTCGGAAAAACAAGAAAAAATTATGAATTTCATTTGTGAAGATATAGAGTCTACTTTTGATTTTGATTTGTTTATAACAGAGTTGAAAGAAAAAATGAATTGCACAAATCAAGAATCGTATTCGGAAACAGAGAGAGCGATTCAGATTCTTACTATTTTGAAAATGATGACGGATGAGAAGCATGAGTTATCGAAAACGCAATTGAAAAACTGTTTAGAAGTTTATCGTATTGCTGCAGATAAAAATTGTACAAAGATAGAAGGCGATTCTGTCAGAAATGCAACGGTTCAAAAAATACTAAAGGCGTTGGATCCAATGGAGTATACAGAGGATAACGATAAAGACTTTGTTATTAAATTCAAAGGATATCAGGATAATCGATTACATAATAATCTGAAAAATGAGAATGAAAAGTGTGCAGAACAAAAATCTAATTTCATAACAGAAGAAAATCATTCAATAAAAAAGAAAAAATATCGACCTCAGATTACAGACTTATATTTTAACCATGTGTTTTCTTATGATGAACTGGATATGTTAATTGAATTGGTAGCATTTTCAGACTGTATGTCAGATGATGAAAAGCTCTCATTAATTGATAAAATACGCGGTACAGCAAGTGTTTATTATACACATCCTATTTTAACAGGAGAGGGTGCGGACAAAATTCTGGACTACTATAGGGCTTC